>Ga0187893_10000043_pt1 | contig 256885 bp, 209 predicted proteins | sample MA1701074metaG_FD_139574 | JGI IMG/M metagenome (GOLD analysis project Ga0187893, IMG submission 139574) | White microbial mat communities from a basaltic lava cave in the Kipuka Kanohina Cave System on the Island of Hawaii, USA - MA170107-4 metaG ...
AAAGGCGTCGATCGAGTGGCAGGCGACCCTGCCGCACCTCGCCATCCTCTTCGGTGAACGCTTCACCGTGGAGCGCTGAGGTCGATGGTGACGCCTCACACACAGAAAAACGGACAGGCCCGGTTTCGTTCGGAGTCGGTTGCGGCAAAAAGGCAAGCGGGGCAGCGGATTGGTACGGCTGTCGGCAAAGCGCGATGCTAGCTTGGCGGGATGGGAACGTTCCAGCGATTCCGTGCGTGGGAAGCGTGTTTCGCCCTAACGATCGAGTGCTATCGCGCCACGGCGGGCTGGCCCAGGTCCGAAATGTACGGGTTGACCGCTCAGCTGCGTCGGGCGGCCGTTTCAGCCGGCGCGAACCTGGCGGAAGGATCCGCTAAGCGAGGCCGGGCCGAGTTCGGGAGGTACCTGGACATCGCCGTGGGCTCGTTGGCCGAGGTCGAACATCTGCTGTTGGTGGCCCGTGAGCTGGGATTCGTGTTGGGCGTCGAGTGGAACCAACTCGAGGCGCGGCGTGCCACCGCCGCTCGCCTGACGCATCGTCTCTATCAAGCTGTTCGTTCACCACCCCGTCGTGGCGACGGGGCTTGACAGGTCTCAAGCGCTTGCCTAACGTCATTGGTCCGGCCGTCCGCCCGTCTAGAAATCCTTCCGCCGGAACCACCGATATCCCATGCCGAAGGGAACCGCGGCACAAACCCCCAGCACCACGAAGCCGAGGACCCGGCCCAGCCCGGTACCGAACACTCGCTCGTAAACCGTTCCGGTGTAGCCGAGCAGGGCCGCGACGTCGAAGGTCAGTAGCAGCTGAATCCGGGCGACGTCGATCGGGTTGAGGAGGATCAGCGCCAGCACCGGCGCCTCGAGCGGCCGATCGCGGAAGGTCGCCAGCACCAGGAGGATGATCCCGTCGTAGACGACCGTGCAGAAGAGCCATACCAAGAGAGCCGCGCCCAGACCCCAGGCCCGATCCTCGACCACCACGGCGACCCAGACGGCGAAAGCCGTGAACACCAGCACCAACATCGCGCCGACCGCGAGCAGCAACAGCAGCGGCCCGATGATGGCGGCCTCGCCGAACGCCAAAACGCCGAGCGGTGCTCCGACTCCGACCAGAAACGCCACCACCAGCGGAACCGCCAGACCGCCCACCAACCCGAGATAGGCGGACCCCCGTCCCACCGGTTGGGTCAGCAAAAGCTCGGTGAACTCACGGGAGTTGTAGACGTACAGGGTGCCGAACACCACAGCCATCAGCGGAACCAGGAGCAGCACGACGTTGACCAGACTCAAGAGCGCGCGGCCACCGCTGCCACCAAACTGTGCCAGCAGCACGGTCACCAGGAGCAGCAGAGCGCCGTAGGCCAGGAGCCACCGGCTCCGGGCAACGTTGCGGGCATGGGTCAACCCGATGATCCAGGTGGGGCTCATCAGGTCCGCCCTTCCAACATGCGAGCCAGCACCCGTTCCAACCGGGCCTCGCCCGAGGCCGCGATCAACTCCGAGACCGGGCCGTGGTACTCCACTCGACCTTCCACCAGGAAAACGATGTTCTGGGCCAGGTCCTCGAGCTCGCTCACGATGTGAGAGGTCAGGAGAACGGTCGCGCCCTGAAGCACGGCATGCATCACCCGATCCTTGAGAATCGCGCTTGCCCGAGGGTCGAGCCCGGCCGTGGGCTCGTCGAGAATCAACAGAGTGGGGCGGAACATCAGGGCGACGACCGCGTTCAGCTTCTGCCGGGTTCCTCCGCTCAGCTCCCGGACTCGCTTGTCGAGGTGGTGGTCGAGGTTGAGCTGCTCGACCAGGGTCAGATCGACGTCAGGCGGGTTGCCTCGCAGAGATCGAAGAAAGCTCAGGATTTCGCGTCCGGTGAGGTGATCCGGGAATCGAGCCGCCTGCGCCATGTAGCCAATCCGCTCCCGGTACTGGAACGAGCCGTCGATCGGCTGGCCGTCGACTCTGACCTGGCCATCGTGGCGACTGAGCCTCACTAACCCGAGGATCGCCTTGATGAGAGTCGTCTTTCCGGCCGCGTTGGGCCCCACGATCGCCGTGATCCGACCTGGGGCGACGGTCAGGTCGATGCCCCGGAGGACCTCGAGGTTGCCAAACCGCTTGCGAAGCCCCGCCGTCTCGATCATGACGACGGCCCCTTGGTCGGGGGCCGGAGCAGCGGCCGTTTGTCGACCAGCGTTTCGGGGGTCAGAATCGGCAGCAGCCGTTCGGCGGCATCGAGGAGGTCGACGAACGGACTCCGGAGCAGTACCAATGACGGCTCGTTTTGCTCGATCACCAGGGAAAAGAGTCGGACCGGTCGAAACGGAGCGTCGCCGAATCCATCGCGATCGAGGTCGTAGCCCCGGTAGCGATCCCAGTAGTTCTGGCGGAACTCGTTGGTACTGTGGCGGCTGTTGGTCGCCACGTCGAACGCGTTCCCGATGAAAGTGTTCCCCTCGAACCGATTGTCCTGGGAGCTTGCCAGGACCCGGACGGCCCACCCGTTCGAGGTGAATCGGTTGCCGACCGCGGTAACCCGGCTGGCGCCGTCGAGGTAGAAAGCGACGGTGTTGGCATCAAACTCGTTGCCCTCGACCCGACTGTCGGTGATGTCCTTCAAGAGGAGCCCAAAGGCCGCCTGACCACGATTCCGCTCGAACCGGTTGTCGATCATGGCCACCTGCTTGGCGTACATCACCGCCACGCCGGCGCCGTTGCTTGTGAACACGTTCCGCTCGTAGCGGCAACTGTCGGAGAACATGAAGTGCAGCCCGTACCGGCGGTTGCCTCGGCTGCGGTTCTCGGAGAGGTGGCTCGCCGTCACGAACTCGAGGTAGATCCCGTCGCGATACCCTTCGACCTGGTTTCGCTCGACGGTGACGTTGCGAGACGACCAGAGATGGATTGCGTTGCCGCTTTCCTGGTCCGAGCGGCCGGGGCCGGTGACTCGGTTGCCGCTGATCCGGCAATCGGAGATCGCCGAGCCATAGATCCCGAAGAAGGTCTCCTGAAACTCGTTGTCGCGAATCGAGCACGCCCGGACGCTATCCAGCCGAATGCCGGCTCGCTCCTCGACGTTGCTGGGATCGACTCGGCGGATTACCAGGCCCTCGATGGTGACGGAGTCAGCGGTGACCCGGAGAATGATGTGATTGCCGGCCCCCTCGATGATGGGTCGCCCTCGCCCGCGGATGACGAGAGGCTTGTCGACGACCAGCGGCGGTTCCCGGTAGTGGCCCGATTCGACCAGGATGGTGTCGCCGGGGCGGGCGATCGCCAGGGCCGCTCCCAGCGAGGCCACGCTCGAGCCGGCTCGAACCACGATCGTTGCGAGCACCACCGCCGCCGCGATGCCCGTCATCTAGGTTGGTTGCCGCCTGGTCCGTCGGACCTCCACCGCGGAAAGGGCGACCCCGATGGTCATGGCCGCGAGCGCGATCCAGCCACCGATTGCGGGCACCGAAACCGCTCGGAAGTTGAGCATCTGCTTGGCGCCGATGAGGGGAGGTTGGTAACTCATGCCAGGGACTTTGATCGCCGCCGTCGGATCGAGGTTGTGACCGTAGTCATAGCCCCACTTCCAGAAATCCGCCAATCCCACCAGCGCCGCCACCAGGACGAGGGCGGTCCACCCGAAGAGCCCCCACCGACGGCCCCACGCGGCGGCCGCCAGGCCCAGGCCGCCGAGGGCCATCACCACGACCGGCATCAGCCGAAGCTCGGGAATCGCCTCGGGGTGAATCTCCTTCATCCCGATGTAATGGTTCAGCCCGTTGATGCTCCGCAAGTTGCCGGTGATCTTGTCGGCCCAGATGCTCATCCCGAGCCCCTCGGGGTACTGGGGTGCCTCGAGGGAGATGCGCCAGAGGGGCAGGCTGAGGGTCGCCACCAACAACACGGCGGCGACCCCGAGCAGTACCCGTGACCACCGAGGCATCATCGTCCCGCCGTCATGGCGACGGGGTGTTGAAGGAGATCTTGGTGCTCGAGCCTCGCGGCGAGACCCGAACGTACCCCTGCATCTCCTGATGGAGCGCCGAGCAGAAATCGGTGCAATAGAAGGGGAAGATCCCCGGCCGCTCGGGCACCCAGGTCATCGTCAGGGTTTGGCCCGGCATCACCAACAGCTCGGAGTTTCGGGCGCCCATCACCGCAAAGCCGTGGGGCACGTCCCAGTCCTGCTCGACGTTGGTGATGTAGAAGAACACCGAGTCGCCCACCTGAATGCCCTCGATGTTGTCGGGCATGAAGTGGCTGCGGATCGCCGTCATGTAGACGTGGACTTTGTTCCCCTGCCGCTCGACCCGCGCCTCTTTCTCGGTCTTGGTCACTCGAGGATGCTTGCTCGTGGCCAAGGCGTACGTCTTGACCTGGCGATCCTTGATGACCGAGGCGGGAATCGCCTGGGCGTAGTGAGGCTCTCCGGCGGTCGGGAAATCCAGCAACAGCCGCATCTTGTCGCCGGTGATGTCGTACAGCTGGGCCGATTGTCTCAACTCCGGACCGGTCGGGAGATAGCGGTCCTTGGTGATCTTGTTGAGCGCGATGACGTACTTCCCGTAGGGCTTTCTGGTGTCCCCTCCCGGAATCATCAAATGGCCGATGGCGTAGTAGGTCGGGATCCGGTCGACGACCGCGCACGTCTTGAGATCCCACTTGATGATCTCGGAAGTCAAGAACACCGAGTTGTAGGCGAAGCCGCGCCCGTCGAACTCGGTGTGGAGCGGCCCGAGGCCCGGGTTCTGGACCTCGCAGTGCATCACCGCTTCGTACTTGATGACGGGGATGCCCTGGATTTCGGTCTCGAACGCCTTGTCGGCGATCGCTTTCTGCATCTTCGAAAACGAATGGACCGGGAGCACCGTCGCCAGCTTGCCGCCGGCCACGATCAGTTCGCCGCTGGGGTCCACGTCCGCGCCGTGGGGCGATTTCGGGGTCGGGAGGAAATAGGCGATGCCGGGGCAATCGGCCGGCTCGATGACCTTGACCTCGGTGCGGAACTCGGTCCGGGCGATCCCGTCTTCGCCCCGCACATTGTGGGCGTAGCGCGACGGCCAGGTCTTGGTCTTGCCGGCCGCGACGCACTGCTCGGCTTGCTTCCAGTTGATCGCGGCGATGAAGTCCTTGTCGCGCTGCGAGGCATTTCGTTCGAGGAGCGACTTCGCCTCCTCGACGTTATAGGTGCTGAAGAACGACCAGCCGTGCGAGGGACCCTTGCCCGCTCGGGAGAGATCGTAGTTGAAGCCGGGCATCCGAATCTGGAAGGCCAGCGACATGTGACCGGTTTGCTGGTCGACCTTCACGTAGCTGATGATGCCGTCGAACTTGGCCGTCGCGATCGGAACGTCGGCTTGGGGTGCCGGCACCGCGAAGCGGGTGCCACTGACGACGTACTCGGTATTCTCGGTGAGGTAGGGGCTGGCATGCCCGCCGGCCGAGTTGGGCAGCTCGATCACTTCCTCGGTCTCGAACTTGGTGAGATCGAGCCGAGCGATCCGCGGAGTGTTGTTGCCGTTGATGAAGAGCCAGCGGCCATCGTGCTCCCCGTTGGTGGTGGAGAGTTGCGGATGGTGGGTGTCGTCCCAGGGGACGAAGCCAAAACTGGTGTTGAGTAGGGCCTTCGTCTCCTCCGAATAGCCGTATCCCTTCTCGGGGTACTGCGACAGCACCGGGATCTGTTGCAGGAGGCGGCCGGAGGGCAGCCCGTACACGGTCACGTTGCCGCTGTATCCGCCGGACATGAAGGCGTAGAACTCGTCGTATTGCCCAGGTGGGACGTAGGTGTGGGCCGCGGCGTCAGCCGACGATCCTAACGGCGCTCCTTTGCCGCCCGCGGTGCAACCCGCCACCGCGATGGTCATCAAGAGTCCCAGAGCCTGCCACTGGCGTTGCATGGTGTTTCTCCTGTGTCGTGAAAACGGGGGTGGTGAGCGGACCTAGGACCCGGCCTTGCCGCCCGACGTTTGGGTTCGGAGGTACTCCAAGATGGCCCGCGCTTGTTCCACGGACAGGCCCTGGTTGGCCATCATCGTCATGTATTCTCCCAGGACCTGCTTCGCGACAGGGTGCCGCTCCACCATCTCGTTCGGATTGAGGATCATGTTCATGACGTAGGTCGGCGATCGGTGGTTGAGCACCTCGCCGAGCGGAGGTCCGACGTAACGCTCGCCGATCTTGTGGCAGGCCGTGCACATCGTCTTGAACACTTCCTCGCCCTCCTCGGCGAGCTCGTGATCGACCTCGCCAAGAGTGATCGGCGCGGTGATTGGGCCGATGCCGTGCTCCATCTGGAACGGAGTCAGGTCGCCCCCGCCCGCCGCCGCGGGAGGTGGCGCCGGAGGTTGCGACTGGTTCGAGCCGCCGCATGCGAGGGTTACGACGAGTCCCGCCACCAACGCCAGCCTGATCATGTTCCGCTCCCTGGTTCTTTATGAAGACGCAGGGAGAATACCGGTCCGAGCGTGGCTGCGACCTGAAGGGCGAATGAAGAAGTGTTTAAGAACCGTGGTTGGGAATGGAGCCCCCAACGGCCGGGAGGCCTGCCCGAACCACCGACCCGGCGAGCCACTCTCCGCGAAGGGTGTCCCATCGCCCGGCCGCACGGTCCAGGCGGCTGGTGACGGTTCGACGCAACGACGGAGCGGAGTCTCCAAGATGAGCGCGCAGCTTGACGAGATCACGGATCTCGCCGAGGATCGTCGACAGGGCGTTCAGCTCGTCGATGAGAAGCCGGTCGGCGGTGGGTGTCTCCGCCAGAAGCTCGAGGGTATCTCGGAGTTCCTTGATCCGAATCCGGAGATCGTGTCGAAGGCGGTCGGGTCCGACCGGGAAATCATCGACGCCAGCCGGCAGCGCCCATGCGGGGTGGTCGACCACGGCAGCCCAGGCCGGAGCCAGCAGAGTTGCTCGAGCCTCGGGGAGCGGTTGAGAGCCCAGCGGCCGGACCAGGGGCCGCCGTAGGATTCTCCGAAGCCCCAGCAGCAAGCGTCGGACTCGGCCGCGGCGGAGCCATTGGCGGGCGCGATCGAACCGCCCCCGTTCCCGGCGTTCGACCCGCGACACCAACCGCTCGATGGTCACGGCATCGTTGCCTCTGGTCGTCAGCCGAAGCTCGAGGAGTGCCGCTCGGGCGACGGCGGAGTCTCGGACTTTGCCGAGGGACGAAGCCGCCGCCCCGGCCGTGCCCTCACTGGCGTCGGGCGGAAGGTGAATCACCATCCGCGCCAACCTGATGGCAACCCGGAGCCGCCGGAGGGCCACCCGGAGACGGTGAATGTCCTCGGCCCGTCGCCGGCGGAGGACTCGACGCCGCCAACGCCTCACCCGATCCGTTTGCCACTCCAGCGCCGCGGCCACCTTCACCCCGGCGTTTGCCACCGGTGTCATCGAAGCCCCCGGAGGAGTTTCCGGACTGGGATCTTGCTGGCCCCGGTCGCTCTCGCCACGAAGGCGGCCACCGCGCTCGAATCGGGAACCCTGGCCGGGCTTCGTGACCGGAGGGCGTCGAACACCTGTTGGGCGACTGGTGGCGCTGGTCGGGAATACGGGTTGGGGAACCAGTAGAGCGTGTCCCGCTCGACCTCGATCGAACGGATCACGATCGCGAGCGGCACCGGTCGGTCGAGCACCCAGGTGCTGGTGACGGTCGTGTCGGCGGCGAGAAGCGTCATTTCGGCGGAGTCGGTGGCAGTGAGGCCAGCCTTCATCACCGCGACCGCGAGCTCGATCGCATCGGCGTTCCGAAGGCGGACGCAGCCATGAGAAGATGCGGTGCCGATCGACGCTTCGTCAGGGGTCCCGTGGAGGAAGTAGAGGGGGCGAAAGTTCAGCTTGACCCGGCCCATCGGGTTGCCGGGTCCGGGCCGTCTCGGTGCCTCGCCCCGCGACCAGTCGCTGGGTGGTGGGATCCACCACGGATTCCATTCCACCGACCGGACCGCGAAGGCGCCGACCGGCGTTGGATGGCTTGGCCGACCGATTGCGACCGGGAAACGGGCGATCAAGCTATCGTTGCGAAACAGGTCGAGCCGGGTGGCCGCCAGATTCAACTCAAGCCGGACCGGGCTGGCCGAGTCGGCCTGTGCCAGGATCGGCGTGGCCAGTTCGGCCGCTACCAGCAAGGTCAGCGATATGAAGTGCCTCATGGGATCTTCCCGATGTTGGAAAAGTGTCCCAGGCCCTTCTTTCAACTGGTGAAGTGGCGATGAGCGCCCGTTCACTCGTTACACGTCGTCCTGTTTTCACGCCTCCTTCACGATCAATTCAGCCGGCGACGACCATACTATAGTCGTTCAACCAGAACCGCCTCGGCCGAGGCAAGGGGGAGATATGAAGCTGATGAAAGCCGCGCCAACGATCGCCACGAGGAACGAATTCGAACGGCTCTTCGACCGATTCTTCACGACTCCGCTGTGGCCGATCACGACGCCCCGGATGACGACCGACGGCATGTGGGAACCGTCGCTCGACTTCTCGGAGAATCCGAAAGAGTACGTGGTCCGCCTCGAAGCGCCCGGGATCACTCGCGATGATCTCGACGTGAACCTCGATGGCAACCTCCTCACGTTGTCCGGGAAGCGCGAGCTCCACAAGCAAGAAAAAGGTCAGGACTTCCTGTGGGAGGAACGGGAGGAAGGCCGTTTCATGCGGACGCTCCGACTCCCGACCGCGGTTCAGTCAGGGAAGATCGACGCCACCTATTCCGATGGAATCCTGACAGTCCGACTTCCCAAAGCGGAGTTGGCGGCAAAGAGCAAGATCGCCATCAAGTGATCGCCGACTGCGGGTTGCCGAACGGGCCGGACTTCGTCCGGCCCGTTTCGTTGGTGGGATCGGCGAACTAGCCGACCCACCGGCGTCGAGGCGAGATCAGGACATCGCAGGGGGCTCGGTTCAGCACGGCCTCGGCGACGCTGCCCAGCACCAGCCTCGCCACCCCGCGCCGGCTCCGCGATCCGACGACCACCAGGTCGCACCGCTTGGCGCGGACAGCCTCCAGCAACCGACGCCGGGGATCGCCACCCTTGAACGACAGCGACCACCGCCGGGCCGCTCCGCCGACCGCTTGAAGCATCCTCCGGATCCGTTGAGCCTGCTCGGCGAGTTCCGGGGCGAAGGTCCGCCACCGGGCCTTCGCCACCGATTTGACGAGGGTGGGGGCCAGCTCGGCTCGGGGATCGTGGTAGGCGTGGACAACGAACACGGTTCCCTTGCCGGCCGTCATGCGCAGCGTTAGGCGAGCGGCGCTGAGCGCATCGGGAGAGGGGTCGAACCCGAGGACCACCCGCCGATAGGGAGCGGTTGGCGGTTGCCGGACCAGAAGTACCGGCATCCGCGCCCGGCGGGCAACCCGCTGGGCGGTGGAGCCGAGGAAAGTGCCCGACAGCCGTGAGCGGCCCCGCCCGACGACGATCAAATCGACCGCGTTGACTTGGGCCGCCCGGGCGATCTCGGTCGCGGCGTCGCCTCGGGCCAGCCGAGTGCGGATGAGGACGTCACGGCGCCCGCGGCGGTCGAGGAGGTCGGCGAGCTTGGCGCGAGCGCCGTCCAATTCCACCTCGGCGGCCCCGGAGACCACCGAGGCGGCACTGGCGGCGATGCCGCTCGGAAGGACGTGCGCGATCACTACTGTCGCGTTGGGGCTCAGTGGAAGGCGGCCCACCCGGCGAACCGCCCGGTCACCATCCAGCTGGAAATCGGTGGCGACCAGCACTCGGGCGAAACCGGGGATCGCTCCCTGCGGCGGACGCGGCTTGGCGCCCTTCCGGGGTTGAACGGCGGTCATCACGAACTCCTCGATCGGGGCTACCGGCAATTTGAGTCGAGGCGGTGAGGACTCGGTGACTTGGCGGTGAGAGACCGTTCACGGTCGCCATCGGCGTGGGACCCCGCTGTTGAAGCCAGGGACCGCTTGGCCGACTTGGCGAAAGGGTCACCGAATCCGGCGATAGGTGAGGAGGCCGAGCCCGGGGTCCCGAAAGCGGATCGTGAGCGTCGACTCCTCGATGGTGGCGGTGGCACTGGCATCGATACACGAGGCCAGGTCGCCATCGGCGCACAGACCTCGAATCGCGAACGTCGATCCGGGCGTGGGGTCGTAGGTGTACCACCACTCGTCGCTCGTCGGTGGCCCCTCTCGTGCGGCGAACCACCGAATCGCCCGGGCGAGCGGCCGCGGTTTCCACCGAGGGGATTCGACCCCGAACTCGAGGGTGTCCGCGATGACGTCGTTGACGAAAACAGTTGGGCGGGCCGGGAGGGCCTGACCATCGATGGCGTGGAGCGCCCAGAGCTGACCGTCGAGCGGCTCGGTGGGAGCCGCGTCGCACCCTAACAGCGAGCCCCCGATCAGGGCCGGAAGGATCGTGAACGCCGAGCGCAGGGTACCACCTCGTTTCCGTGGTTTCCGTAGAGGGGCGCCGCAAGTTGCCGGCCGCCGCCCGCGCATGACCCGACAGCCGTGTGGCCCAACGAGTTAATGCTCTTGCGGCGGGCCGCCGGTCGGCTGGCCGGCGGTCGCGTGTGTCACTCGGACACGCGCCACCCGGGGCCTCAGTCGTTCGGGGCCCCGCTCAACTACGACCGAGATCGTCCGATAGTTCCCGGGATGAAACTCGCCGATGTCTTCATTGCCCGCCAGCCAATCTTCGATCGGGCCGATCTGGTGTCCGGCTACGAGATCCTTTTTCGGTCCGGGCCGGAAAACCGCTTCATCGCTCCCGACCCGAGCCTTGCCGCGACCCAGGGACTCGAACGGACCGTGATGAGTTTCGGCTTCGACGAGCTGGTGGCCGGCAAGACGGCCTTCGTCAACGTGTCGCGCGACATCCTACTCTCCGGCCAGTACTCGCTGCTTCCGGCCACCCGGTCGGTCGTCGAGTTGCTCGAGACGATCGAGCCCGACCCAGCAGTGATCGCGGCGTGCCGCCGCCTCAAAGACGACGGCTTTCGAATGGCGCTGGACGACTTCCAATACCGACCCGCCATGGCGCCGTTGCTGGCTCTCGCCGATATCGTGAAGGTCGACTTCCGCGATCCGGCGCACCGAACCGCGGCGGCCCTGGCGCCGCTCCGCGACACGAGTTGCACCCTCCTCGCCGAGAAAGTGGAGACCCGGGAGGAACGCGATCTGGCCGAGACGCTCGGGTTCGAGCTGTTTCAGGGATACTTCTTCTGCCGCCCCGAGATGATCAAGCGTCGGGCGCCCACGCCGAGTCGGATGAACTACCTCCGACTGCTGGCGGAAGTGGGGCAGGTGGACGCCGATTTCGATCGGGTCGAGGCGCTGATCCGCCAGGAAGTGGCCTTCTCCGTTCGGCTGCTCCGCTACCTCAACTCGGCAGGGTTCGGCTGGCGCTATGAGGTCGAGAGCATCAACCACGCCCTTCGGCTCCTCGGAGTTCGGGAACTCCGCAAGTGGATCTCGGCCGTGGCCACCGTGGGGCTCGGGGACGGCAAAGCGCCGGAACTGGTCCTCACCGCGCTTCTCCGCGCTCGGCTGGCGGAGTTGCTCGCCGAACCGGCCGGTCTTGGCCAGGCCGACCTCGACCTGTTCTTCTCGGGCCTCCTCTCGGTGATGGATGCGGTAATGGACGAGCCGCTCGAGAAACTCCTCGACTCGATGGCGGTCTCGCCAAAGATCAGTCGAGGGCTGTTGCGGCGAGAGCCTCCCTTCGGGCCGGTGCTCGATCTGGTGGTGGCCCAGGAGCGCGGCGATTGGAGCCGGGTGGAGGCCCTCACCGATTCGCTCGGCGCGCCGCGCGAGCGGGTCCAAGAGGCCTATGTGCGGGCTTCGTCATGGGCCGCGACCCTGGTTCAGGCGGCCTGAGGTCCGGCTCCTCCACCTCGCCCCCTGCCGGCCGGCGGCGAAGCCAACGTCGATTCGGCTACTTCCGGACGGCTGCGGTGGGGAATCCGTACTGGTTGCCGCCTTGGATCCGGGTCCCGTCGGGCGACAGCGTCACGCCGTCGACCGGTGCCGGCCAAGTGAAGGTGTAACCGGAAGCATCGGTGGGCAGGGCCCGCCACTGGCCGACGAACGGGCCGGCCGTGATGATGCCGCCGGGCGCGATCGTAACCACGGCGCCGTTGCCGTAGCGCCAAGTGCCTTCGATTCCCGGTCCGCCCGACAGCCTCGTTGCACTCAAGGAAATCCCATACTGGTTGGCGCCCGCGAACGACCGGCCGCCGGCGGACAACGCGACCCGATCCACCGCCGGCGGCCAGGTCAGCTCGTAGCGCCGCTGCTCCCGGTCGGCGATCCTCCAAGTTCCGTCGAACCCCCCCGTGGAGAACGTTCCGTTCGGCCTAACGATCAACGGCGCCCCAGTATGCCAGGTCCATTCACCGATCACGGCCTCGGCGATCGGGTCGCCGCCGGTTCGAAGCCAGAGGTAGCCGAGCAACGCCGCCCCGCCGACCAGCCCGCCGGCGATCGCCCATTTCCACCGCCCGCCCAGGGTCGGCCGGGGCGGAGCGATCGTTGCCGGCGGCGGGGCCCCGGTCGCCGAGCGCGCTTGGAGGATCCCGGTCGCACCCGACGGCCGCGGCGCCGGATCGCTCAGCAAGGACCGAACGGTCTGGAGGAGTTGCTCCAAATGACGCTCGAGAGGCGGCGTCAACGCGTCGAGCCAGTGCACCGAGCCGATGAAGTAGTCGAGCGATCGCGCTGGCAGGACGTTCTCGACCCGAAACGGCACCACCGCGAGGCCGCGGCTCACCGCGCGCTCGACTTCTTTGGCGATGTGGCTCGACGCGTTGGCGTTTGCGGTGAACACCAGGACCAGCGCGCGAGCCCCGTTGATCGCGTCGATCAGCGCCTCGCCGTACGGCTGACCGGGCAGCACGTCGCGCGGCGCGATCCAGCAGCGGATCCCTCCGGTCTCCAGCGCCGCGCACACGGCGTCGGCGGTGTGCTTGTCTTTCGAGGAGTAGCTGACAAAGACGTCGTGGGCCACTGGCGCCCGCTCAGTGTCTCTTTGCCAGAGATAATGGATCGGCGGTTGCTGATGTCAAGCGGGGGCTTGGTGGTCGAACCCCACCGGATCGGTGGGCTTCTGCGCCGCCGGCGACTGCTGCAATGCCCTGGGGCGACCGAGGACCTCCTGCCACACGACCATCTTTCGGAGTTCGGCCAGGCGATCCGCTCCGGGATCTGCGACCACGGGCGTTGGTGGCTGCGGAGCCCGAATCCGCTGGTCGAAGGCCCGGTGATCGGCGGGGGACAACGGATTGGCGCGGTCCTCAGCCCATTTCAGGCGCCTCGCCACCGCCGCTTCCGCTGCCTCGTCCAAGCCGACGACGACCCGCTCCGGCCGGGCCTCCAGGCTCTCCAGGCTTCGCACCTCGGGCTCGATCTCGAGGCTCTCGGTGTCCTCGAGCATTTCTTCGAGCGAGCTATCTCGGTGGGAAGTCTCCGCGTCGCCGGCCTGCTCGTAGGCCCTGCGGAGGGCCTCGAGCAGGTCCCGCGGCTCCGCGTCGGGTTTATCTCTGGGCCCGAGAGAACGCGGTGACTGGCGCCGTTGCTGCTGCTTCCGCTTGGCGAGGGTTTGCAGGATCCCGCCCACCAGAAACATCAGCGCCAAGAAAACGAGCGATTCCATCAGCCGCCAATCGGGCCCGAGGGACCGGGTTCCGGTCCGCCGGCAATCGCCTGCCGCATCTGGGTGTCGGCTTCGATGTTCTTGTACCGCTGGTAGTCCATCACTCCGAAGACTCCCTTCCGGAATGCGTCGGCCATGGCGAGGGGGACTTGGGCCTCGGCCGCCACCAGCTTGGCTCGCTCGTGCTGCAACTCGGCCTTGAACTCCTGCTCCATGGCCACCGCCAGGGTCCGTCGCTCCTCCGCCTTGGCTTGCGCGATTCGTTTGTCGGCCTCGGCCTGGTCGGTCTGCAGCTCGGCGCCGATGTTCTTGCCGACGTCGACGTCGGCGATGTCGATCGAGAGAATCTCGAACGCGGTGCCGGCGTCGAGACCCTTCGCCAGCACCGTTTTCGAGATCATGTCGGGATTCTCGAGCACCGCTTTGTGACTGACGGCCGAGCCGATCGTACTGACGATTCCCTCGCCGACCCGCGCCAAAATGGTTTCCTCGCCCGCGCCGCCGACCAGCCGATTGATGTTGGCTCGGACCGTCACCCGCGCGATGGCGAGGAGCTGAATCCCGTCCTTGGCCATCGCCGCCACCTTTGGCGTGGTGATGACTTTCGGGTTCACGCTCACCTGGACGGCCTCGAAGACGTCGCGGCCGGCCAGATCGATCGCCGTGGCTTGCTTGAAGTCGAGCGGGATCCCCGCTTTTCCGGCAGAGATCAAGGCATTCACGACCCTGGCGACATTGCCCCCCGACAAGTAATGCGACTCCAGCAAATCGGCGGTGAGCGACAGCCCGGCTTTGTGCGAGTTGATCAGCGGATTGACGATCGCCGTCGCATCGACCTTTCGAAATCGCATGAAAAACAGTTGGAGAAACGAAACCCGGACACCCGAGACGAGCCCCTGGAACCAGAGGCCGATCGGGACGAATCGGAAGAAGATCGACAACACGATCATCCCGCCGATCAGCAACGCTACCAGCAACCCTAGTCCCATCGCGTCAGGATTCACCCAGTTCCCCCTTGTTTGATCGTTTCCCAAGCCCTAGTGCGAATCGCCGACGCCCCGCACGACATGCCGATACCCGTCGGACCGGAGCACCTTCACTTCGGCGCCTTGGTCCACGTAATCCCCCTCGGTCACCGCGTCGATCCGCTCCTCACCCACCGTCACCACCCCGGAAGGGCGGAGGTCCGTCACGGCCACTCCCGCCCGGCCCACGAGGTCTTCCCGAGGCACCGAGGCGATGAAGCCTTCCGCCGCCGGATGGCCATCCTGGAGGAGCAGCTTGCGGAACCGGGTACTGGTGGGGAGATGGCGGAGCCAGCCGTAGAGTACCGACAGCGTGATGATCGCGGTGGCGAGCAGCACGAGGCCGGCGGTCACGAAATCGGCGCCAGTGGGAGCGCCACCGATCAGCGCCAAGACGATCGACGCGCCGATCAGTCCCAATCCGAGAATCCCCGCGACCCCAAAACCCGGGAGCACGAACACTTCGATGCCGATTGCCAGGAAGCCGAGGCCCAACAGAATGATCTCTTCCCAGCCGGCCAAGCCGACGATGACGCCCGAGCCGAAGAACAGGCCCAGCGACGTGAGGCTCAGGAGCCCGCCGATCCCGAAGTGGCCGGCCTTGATTTCGAAAATCAATCCGAGCATGCCTAACGATAGTAACATCGGCGAGACCACCGGATTGGTGAGAAACCGCACCACCAGCTCGGCCCAGTTGGTCTCGATGGTTTCGATCCGGGCGCCGGTCAGGCCGACTGCCGCAGGGACCCGGTCGATCGTCGCTGCCTCGCCCTTGCCGTAGCCCAATTTGATGGCCTCGGCGGTCGTGAGGGTGAGCAGCTTGCCCGCCGGCTTCATGTCCGGGATCTCGACCGACTCATCGACCATCCCCTCGGCGATCTTCGGATCGAGTCCGTTCGACTCGGCCAAGGCCCGGAACGCGGCTCGCATCGCACTGACGTACTTCTCGGACATCTTGGTGCCCTGGCCGTCGACCGGAGTCGCCGCTCCGATCACGCCTGCGGGGGCCAGGTAGATCTCCTTGGTCGCGAGGGCCACCATGGCCCCCGCGCTGTAGGCCCGGGGATTGACGAAGGCATAAACCGGAATCGAGGCCCCTTGCACCGCCGAGACGATCCGCTCGGCCGCGTCGACCCGCCCCCCCGGGGTATCGATCTCGAGAATCACGGCGGCGGCCCGCTCGGCCTCCGCCTCCTTGATGACCCGCACCACGAACGAGGCGAGTCCGTTCTCGATCGTGCCGGTGATTGGAATCCGGTAGACGATCTTCTCCTGCGCGGCAGCCGAGGTCGTCCCGGCCGCCGCTACCAGCCCAGCGATCATCACCCAACGCACGGTCAGCTCCGGTCCAACGTGAGGCTGAATCTAATCGAAAAGGGGCCTGCTGGCTGGGCCTACCCGCTCCTCCTATGATTGATCATGGCCGCGACCCGACGCCGTCTGGGGCCCGCCGCCGTCATGGCGCTGGTGACGGCGATCGGGACTGCTGGATGCGGCAAGCCTCGTCCCGTTTCCGTCGCGACGGCCGACCCCTGTTTCCCACCAGAACCCGGCGACGAGGTTGCCGCGGACACCGTCGTGCTAGCCATGCCAACCGCGGGGGCGCCGGACGACGATCACGGTTTGGTCGACCCGGCTTCGCGATTCCTGGTGTCGGCCACCCACCGTCCACTGGTCTGGATCGACTGCCACGGGAGGGCGGTCGCGGCCCTCGCCGCCAGCTGGCGGAGGGACGACGCCGGCGGTGCCTGGACCTTCTCCCTGGCCGCCGGCCCCGACGGTGCGGAGGTCCGGGATCGGTGGCGCGACGCGGCCGGCGGGCGGGCTTGGCCGTGGCCAGGGATCGCTGAGGTCACCGTGCTCGGCGCTCGCATTCTTCGGGTTCAGCTCGTCATTCCACGACCGGAGCTCCCGGTCGAGTTCGCCGATCGCCGGTTGGCGGTCCCAAGCCCGGCGTTAGGCCCCGTCATTCGCGTCGTTCCGATTCTGCCGGCCGCCGATCAGCGCAACCTCCTCGATCCCGGGCAGACCCCCCGGATCGACCTCCTGTTCTCCCGCGATCCAACGACCATCGACTACGCTCGGAGTCGGGCCGAATGGCGGGTGGTGCCCCTCCCGTGGGACCGCCTCTACCTGCTCGTCACGGCCGCGCCGCTGCCGAAGGACCCGGCGGTCGGCGCCGCCACGATCGAGTCGGTGCGCGGCGATGCTCGGGTTCCGGTGGGCCCCCCTTGGTGGTCGGCTCGACCTGACTGCGACCTCCGCCCCGAGCCACGGCCGGGGGCGCCTCGCCCCGAGGTCGCTTTTCTGGCCGGCGACCCGGTCGCCCGAGACCTCGCCGAGCGGATGGTGGCGGTCGGCGTCCCGCCGAGCCCGATCCGGCTTCGGGCGGTGTCGCTCGATTCGGCCCGCCTCGCCGCCGTCCTCGAGGACGGCGGAGTCGCCGGGGTGATCGTCGCCGATCCCGTCCAGCCGCCGTTAGGCTGTAGCGGGCGGCCCTGGTCGACTCGGGCCCCATTTCGGTATCCGCTGCTCGAGACCCGGGCCCATCTCATCGTCCGCCGCGGCGTCGGGCCGCTCACCATCGATCGCGACGGCACCGTTCGCTTCCGCCAGCCCGGTCAGCCGTGACGTTCCGGTTCCGCTTGACGATCGCCCTGATCGGGCTCGCCGTTGTCCCGCTCGTCGGGCTGGGCCTCGGGATCCGGTTCGAAATGACCAACCGGCTCGAGGAGCAGGCGAATGCCCGGGCGGCCGCCTTGGTCGCGATCGTTCGTCAGGACCTGGAGACCGAGCGGCGTTCCACCAAGAGCAGGCTCCGGGCGCTCGGGTCCGACCTCGCGGCCGACAGTCGTTTCCGCCTGGCCCTCGCGGGCGAGCCCGCCGGTCGCCGGTGGCTGCTCGATTGGGCGACTCCGGCGATGCGGATCGCCGGGTTCGATTTTCTCGAGGTCCTCGATGGCGCCGAGCGAATCCTCAGTTCGGGCCACTTCCGCAACGAATTCGATCGCCCCGAACCAGGGTTGCTCGACCTGATTCGTTCGACCGATGCCGGGGTGGCGCTCGTCGCCGCTCGTCTGGCCGATGGCTCGGCCCAAGTATTGGTGGCCGCCGATTCCTTCCAGACCGCGGGCCGCCGTTTCGCGATCATCGGCGGGCGGACCCTCGACTCCGTTCGGATCGCCGGGTTTGCCCGGGGCGACGAAATCCGGGTTCGGTTGGTGCTCGGCGACTCGGTCCCGCTCGCCGCCGCGATCGAGATGCCCTACCTCGACGCCGCCGGCGGGGCCGCGCCCGCCCGCGCGTCCATCGAGGTCGCCACCAACCCGGATCTGGCCCGGGCCCTGGTTGGCCGGCTCGAGCGATGGCTCGGCCTGGCGTTAGGCGCGAGCCTTGCTCTGGCCCTGATCGCCGCCTGGTGGCTGGGGAGGCTGGTCGCTCGACCCGTCATCGAGCTCGCCGACCGGGCCGCCGGCGTCGACCTCGAGCGTCTCGACCTCGACTTCGCCACCGATCGGTCCGACGAGATCGGGACCCTCGCTCGCCGGCTCGATCAGATGACCGGGCGGCTCCGCCTCGGCGCCGCTCGCCAGCGGGAAGCCGAGCGCCGCGCCGCCACCGGCGACCTCGCTCGGCAAGTCAACCACGATATCAAGAACGGGCTGGCGCCGCTTCGCCACGTGCTCCGTCATTTGGGCCAGACCGCCGAACGAGAGCCGGCGGCGCTCGCCCCCCTGTACCTCGATCGTCGGTCGACCCTCGAATCGAGCATCGAGTATCTCGATCAGCTGGCCCGCAACTACGCCAAGCTGTCGCCATCCCTCGCCACCGAGCCTTGCGACGCCAACGCGATCCTCGATCAGGTGGCGCGAACCACCCCGGCCGGCTCCGTCACGATTGCGACTCGCCCGGCTCTCGATCTGCCGAAAGCCCGCGCCGATGCCGTCGTGCTCCGGAGGATTCTGGAGAATCTGGTGACCAATGCCGTCGACGCGTTCGCGGGCAGCCCCGGTCGCGTTCTGTTGACCAGTGGAGTGGGCGGAGAGTCTCCCACCCGGATGATTCGTCTGGTGGTCGCCGACACCGGTCCGGGAATTCCGCCCGACCAACTCGGCCTCGTCTTCGACGATTTTTTCACGACCAAGCCCTCGGGCACCGGGCTCGGTCTGTCGGTCGTCCGCCGACTGGTTGCCGATCTCGGGGGAACGGTGCGAGTCGAATCCGCGGTCGGGCGGGGGGCAACCTTCACCGTGGAGATCCCGGCCGCATGAGTCGGATTCTCGTCGTCGACGACGTGGTGACGCTGGCGGAACAGTACGCCTACGACCTGAAACGATTGGGCGACCACGAGGTGACCGTGGCGTCCAGCGGCGCCGCTGCGCTGGCTCGGATCGAGCATCAGCCCTTCGACTGCGTCATTCTCGATCTCGAGATGCCGGGCATGGACGGTTTCGACGTGCTCCGAGCCCTGGAGCACCAGGGGAACGACCTCCCCGTCGTCGTTTATACCGGTACCGGCAATTTCGATCGTTGCGTCCAGGCGGTTCGCTTGGGGGCCGCCGGCTTCGTCGACAAGGGCGAGCCGATGGAGCGGGTGATCCTCGCGGTCGCCAACGCGATCGAACGATCTCGGCTCCGGCGCGAAGTGGCCCAGCTGAAGCGCCGCCTCGGCGAGTCGGCGCTGATTGGAACGAGCCCGGCGATGGCTCGCCTGCGTCTCGCGATCGAGCGGTTGGCGCCCCTGCCCACGACCGTGCTGATCCTCGGCGAGAGCGGGACGGGCAAGGAACTCGTGGCTCGCGAGTTCCACCGCCTTGGCCCCAACCCGGCGGGCCCCTGGATTCCCATCAACTGCGCCGCCCTTCCCGAGCAGCTGGCGGAGAGTGAGCTGTTCGGCCACGAGCGGGGGGCCTTCACCGGTGCCGTCGCGGCCCGGAAGGGCGCGTTCGAGGCCGCCAGTGGCGGGACGCTCTTCCTCGATGAGATCGGGGAGCTGCCGCTAGGGCTCCAGCCGAAGTTCCTCCGCGTTCTCGAGCAACGAACGGTCACCCCGGTTGGCTCGACCCGCTCCGTCGCCGTGAGCCCGCGACTGGTCGCGGCGACCCACCGCGACCTCGATCAGGCCGTTCGGGAAGGCCGCTTCCGAGCCGACCTCCTCTTTCGTCTCAACGCCCACCGGGTCTCCGTGCCGCCGCTGCGCGACCGCGCCGAGGACATCGGCCCCCTGGCGGCAACGCTGCTCGAGGAAAGCTGCCGGCGGTTCGGACTGCTCCCCAAGCGATTCTCGGGAGAAGTGGTGGCGAGGCTCGCAGCCCACGACTGGCGGGGCAACAACGTCCGCGAGCTCCGCAACGTCATCGAGTGGGTCGCGGCGATGACCGATGGCGAGATCGTTAGGCTCGAGCAGCTGCCTCCGGAGCTTGGCGACTCGACCGCAGTGCCCGGCGCCGACCGATCCTTCCACGCTCGCCGGGCGGAGGCCGAGCGGCGGATCATCCTCGCGGCGTTGGAGGAGCATGGCGGCCAGGTCGGTCGCACGGCCGCGTCCCTGGGGCTGGCCGATCACGCCAGCCTCCTCAAGATCATCCGCCGGCTCGGCTTGTCGTCGCGGCGATCGGAAAAGCCTGACGGCTGACTAGAGCGGGGGGCAGGGGAGGCTGACGTCCGCGACCTGAGCGCGCCCGCCGGCCCGGAACGTGATGATCAGGACGTTCCCCGAGCACGCCGGGTAGAAGAACCGCACTTGAACGGTGTCGCCGCTACGGGTTCCGGAGATGACGCGAAACCGGCCGATCACCAGCTGCTCGGGGTGTTTCGAGGCGGTCGTCAGGGCCCGCTCGATCGCCGCCGGAGACGCCCCGAGGCGAACCAGCCGGGCCGAGTCTCTCGCGGCGCCGGCCTCGAGGAACTCGCGTGCCGGCCCGACGAACGACTCCCAGCGACCCTCGTAGAGGTGAGGAATCCGCCAAATCAGGAGGCCCGCGAGCGCCCCGAAGGCCATGACGACGAAAGCTCGACCGACGGCGCGGAGGGTCATGGCGCCGTTCTCACCCCGCGTTCCCCTCCAGGTCCACCCCCAACCCGTCCGCGATCCGGTTGACGAAGGCGAAATAGGCGATGATGGCGCAGGTGTCGTGGATTGCTCTGTCGTCGAGCCCCTCGGCCCGGAGCCGATCGAGGTCGCTGCGGCCGATCGTCATCGGGGCGGTCGTCAGCTGGTCGGCATAACCCAGGAGTGCTCGTTCCCGCGGCGTAACCCCCAAGGTGCCGGGCAGGGTTGGGGCCAAGAGCCCGTCGACGATTTCGGTTTGGTCGGCGGCGCTCATCGCTTCGGCCGAGAGGATCCGACGGAGACCCGCTCCGTGGTGATGGATTCAATAGTGGCATTGGTTGAGGCCGGAGACCCGAATCGCCAGCATCTCGCGCTCTCGCCGACTCAGGGGCCCAGGGCCATGCATGACCGTTCGGTAGAGATCGAAATGCCCCCGCATGACGGCGGGGTGGATCGCGTGAATCTGAATGATGTGATCGCGGTCGGCGACCCGCTCCGATGGGGCGAGCTGGTCGGGGGACAGATACGATATGAAGGCCATGTCATCTCCTGGTTCCGTTGGCACAGGGCTCCGGATTTCGTCGATCACCAGCCGAACTGAACCCCAAACTGCAACCCGGGCCTGAATCCCAGGCTGCCTGCCGGTACCGGAGTCCAGCGCTCGGTTCGGATCAAGGCGCCGATGCCAGCACCTAGGGCAACGCTTGGCAGGCCGAAGATCGCCGCGGCTCGGACCTGCTCGTCGCCGTCGCAGAGGGTGTCTCCGCCGCAGAATCTACTCAGGAAGAAAATCGTGACGGCGGCGCCCACGCCCGCCCCGACCAAGGCCCCGAGACCCGCATGGGAGCGGCTCCCGACACTCCGGTCGAGACGGACCCCCGAGCCGAGACCAACGCTGATGGTTTTGCCCCGGCGGCTCGGCTGGAGCCAAACAGAGTCCGCCGAGTGCCGAACGAAGTCCCCGGCGATCGGGGCGCCGCCGCTCGCGGGAACGACCCGAATCCGATCGCCGGGTGCGAGGGGCTGTGCCCATCCGGGTGAGTGACCGAGGAGAAACCCGGCCACGACCGGGGCGAGGGCCGAGACGGAACCGAAAAATCGGGGTGACATGAACGCTGACCTCCAGTGGAGTGCGCCCGAGAGCATGGCCGCGGGTCGTTACCTGGGTGTGACTGGTCGGCAGTGTCCGTTAGGACACCTCCGCCTGCTCATCAGTGTCCACCGGGACACCCGGGCGTCTCGCCTGCCGCTGCCAAGGCGGGCTCCTCCAACGGTTTAGCCATGCAGACCGAAGGTGCCCAGCGGTTGCCTATACCTCGGGAGTACCGGCGCCACCGGGGCGCCCCCAACCCAAGGAGAAGATATGCCCCGCCCTCGTAGAATACCCGTCATCGTCGTCGGCCTGGTGCTCGCGGCCTGCGACCCACCGGAAGCCCCCGTGGTCGTCACCGCCGAGCCGCCAGCGGAGCCGCAGGTCGTTCTCGCCGGCGGCTTGGCGCGAGCCGCAGCCGAGCCGGCGCCTGGCCTCACCAGTTTCTCGGACGCCGAGGCGGCCTACCGAAACGGCAGGGTCGACGAGGCCCGCGACTTCTTCGCTGGGTACGTCGCGATCAAGCCCGACAATCCGTGGGGCCATTACATGCTCGGACTCACCCTCTGGCGAACGGGCGATCTCGCCGCCGCCGAGCAGTCGTTCCGGCGCTCCATCGAACTCGACGGCCAGAACCCCAAGGCGTACTTCAACGCCGGCCGAGTTCTCTTGGGCCTCGATCGTTCCCACGAAGCCTTCGAACAGGTCGAGCTGGGGCTAGCGCTCGACTCCACATCCGCCGACGGTCTCCGCCTCCTGGCTCGGGCCCACGCCAAGCTGGGCAACATCGACGGAGCGTTGGAGACCTATCGGCGGGCCTTGGTCCGCGACGAAAACGACGTCTGGACCCTGAACAACCTCGGGATGCTCTACCTCGAGACCGGCAATCCGGAGTCGGCGTTGGGGCCGTTGGCCCGGGCGGTGACGCTGCGGGCGACCTCGCCGATCTTCCAGAACAATTTCGGTGCCGCGCTGGAGCGCGCCGGGCATTCGGTCTCCGCAAAACGGGCCTACGAGGCCGCCGTGCGGTCCGACTCGACCTATCGAAAGGCTCGTCACAACCTCGATCGGCTGACACAGTTCGTCACCGACTCGACGCCGCCCGACCGGATCGTCACGGCCGATCTCGCCGAGGTCTTCCGTCTCCAGGTCGGGATGTGGAAGGACAGCTACCCCCGGCCCGCCGTGGAGAGCGTGCCCCCTTCCCGATAGCCGGTCCGTTCGGAAGTGAGCGGCCGACCGCGGAAAACGCCGCGGTCGGCCGGCCGCCCCGGTCCGACGATGACTCATCGGCGTTGTGGGCAGGAAAGGTGCGAATGGATTCGGACACCTGGGGCCTCTAACTTCAGATTCATGTCACCCGACCCGCTTCCGTTTCGTCTCCATCCCACGGGGAGAGATACCATTGGGTTCGAGGGCATCGAGTCCGTCAGCTACCGACTCGACGGCAACCTTCTTCTGAGCGACGCGAGCGTCACCCTCGAATGGACCGGCATCCGGACAACCCAGCAAGTCTCGTTTGACAAGGTCGGCACTGACGACGACGCGTTGCCACTGGAGTGGTTCGATTTGCCGTTCGAGCGGATAGCTGGTGCGTGGGTAATCGGCGGCTGGTGGCGACCGCGATTGGAATTGCGGGCGCGGGGTTTGGACGATTTCAATGGAGTGCCATCGGCCCGCGGCGTGACGCTCGCCCTGCGGATTCGCCGGCGTGACCGCGGTTTGGCTCGGGCGATCGCTTCGGAGATCGCAGCGCGAGTCGCCACGGTGTCGGCGGTGGAGGGACCTCCGCAGCTCGGTGGCGCAGCCGACTAGTGATGGGGACAGGATCAGAGGGCACGGTTCCGCTCCTCCCAGTCCCGCTTGAGCCCGGCGAGCATCGCGGTGAACCGCGGGTCCTTGCGGAGCGAGTCCAGTTGCCGGTCGGAAGCGAAGAGCGGATAACAAGGGAACCCGTTGTCCGCCGCGTCCTGCAGCCACCTGATCGCTTGGTCATGGTTGCCGAGCAGTGCGTAGGCGGACGCAAGGTTGTAGGCAGTGTGATGGAAATGGCCGAAAGTGCGACCCATCTCCAGGGATTGGGTAATCGCGGCTTCGGCGTCGGCCTTCCGGCCCGCCTTCGCCAGCATCATTGCACGCACGCTGTGGCCGAGCCCGCCTTCGTCCCGCGGATTGTCGTGGAGGTACTGGTCGATCAGCGCCGTCGCCTCACTCTCCCGCCCGAGCCGGAAGAGCGCGGTCGCGGACTGGAAGGCCCATAGCGTGGGGTTTCGTTCCAGCGGCGTGCTATTGAAGATCGCGTAGGCGCGGTCGAACTCGCCGCGATACATGTGGATGACCCCGATGCGAAAGCGGGCCAAGGTGTTGCCGGGATTGATAGCCAGGGCGGCGCTCACCTCGTCGCGGGCCTTGTCGAGCAACCCGACGTGAAAGTACACGATCGCAAGTTGGTGGTGCGCCTCGTCGAGTGTCGAGTCCAGCTGCAGCGCCTGGCGAAAGGCCTGCACTGCCTGCTCGTGGGGGAAGCGCCGGGCCGGGGTCCAGAGCAAGAGCCCGCGCGCAAAGTGGGCTTCGCCGAGCTTCGGATCGAGTTCGAGCGCCTTGGCCAGGGCCACCTCCGCGTCCTCGCTCAGGCGCTTCTTCTCCGAATCGGGGGCAAAATAGAACGCCTTGATCGAGTAGGCCCGGGCGAGGGTCGCCCAGGCCGGGCCGGCACCAGGGTCCGCAGCCACGGCGTTGCGCAGAGCCGCGATGGCCGCGTCGTTGTCGTCCCGGTTCTCGCTGCTGACCCGTACCTTCCCCCGCAGGTACTCATCCCGCGCGGTCGTTCCGGTAACCGGCGACGCCGGCCGCGCGGTCACAGTCCGGTCCCCGAACCAGGCAACTCCCGCGATGCTGGCGATCAGAATGGCGGTGGCCACCAGCGCGGTGGTCCGGCGGTCGAGGCGGGCTGTCACCGCGGTGCGTTCTCGAAGGGTTGCGAGTGAGTCCAGGATCTCGCGAGCGCTTCCGGGCCGATCGGTGGGATTCTTCGCCAGGCAGCGCATGACCAGCGCGGCGAGTGGCGGTGGAAGCTGGGGCGCCGCCTGCCCGAGCGGGCGCGGCAGTTCCGCGAGGTGCGCCGCGACCATGGCCTGGACCGAACCCCGGTGGGCGAAGGGATGGACCCCCGCGAGCATTTGGTAGGCGAGGATCCCCCACGCGTAAATGTCGGCTCGGTGGTCGATGGAGGGATCCGCCGTCGCCTGTTCCGGCGACATGTACGCCGGCGTGCCAAGGGCCATGCCAGCCTGCGTCAGCGTTGCGCCGCCCCCGAGCGCTTCGAGGCTGCGAGCCACGGCCGTCGCCTTCGCTACGCCGAAGTCGGCGAGCACCGCGGCACCGTGCGTCGGCAGCACGTTCTCTGGCTTGATGTCCCGGTGTACCACGCCGCGATCGTGAGCATATGCGAGGGCGCGGAGGACGTCGCGCAGGATCTCGACGACGGCCTGGAAGGGAAGCCGCTCGCTGGCGTGGAGCTGGGCGAGCCGTGCGCGCAGCGACTCACCGTCCACGAACGGCATGACGTAGTACGGGATCCTGCCAGCATCCCCCGCACTAAGGACCGGCACGATGTTCGGGTGCTGAAGCTGGGACGACAACCGAATCTCGCGCGCGAACCGATCCGCGGACAACTCGTGGGCCAGGTCCGGCGGAAGCACCTTGACCACCGCCTGCCGACGGAATGCCAGTTCCTCGGCAAGGTAAACGCGCGACATGCCGCCACCGCCAACTCCCGCTCGAGCTTGTAGGTGCCGCCGAGCGCCTGTTGGAGCTGCTCGCGAAGATCGCCGTGATGCACCGTCACGAGACCTCGATCGGGAATGGGTCGGTGGCTCGCGAGTGACCGCTACAATCTAACGCCCGGAGTCTCCCCGCATGCTCGATGCCTGGTGCCGGGTCGAGGGCGAATGGGAGTAACGGCGCTGGCCGGCTAGTTTCCAGCGGCCCAGATGACAGTAGTTGAGAGCTCCGATCCCAAACGCCCGCTTCCGGAACAGGTTCCAGAAGTCCATGAGCACGGTAGCACCGAGGCCCATGCCGAGGGCACGACAGAAGACCGTGACGGTCATATCCACTCTCGATCCCGTTCTCGGCGTTGCCGCCGAACGCCCTGGGCTTCTGCTCCGGGGCCGCAAGCCAGGAGGCCCGGGGCCGCTTATCAAGGAAAGGCGGGTTAGGGTGTCCCGCGCCGTACCGCGTACTCCAGCACCAGCAACCCCGTCGGGAGCACCGCGTGCCTCGAGAGCTCGAGCCGGAGGGAACTCGGGAGCGGAGGGTGCCCTGGGAGCATGGCGGTGCCGGGCCGGCCAAGCACGAGGGGGCTGACCCCGAGCTCGATGGTATCGACCAGGCCGGCCGCCAGCAGCGTCTTGCACAGCAAGCCCCCACCACATAGCCAAATGTCCTTGCCGTCCCCGGCGCGGAAATCCGCGATCCGGCGCTCGGCATCCTCCCCTAGAATTGTGACCTCCGGATAGTCTGCTGCCCGCAACGTCCGCGAGATGACATAGTTTGCTAGACCTGGGTAGGCCTTCATTCCCTGCCGCCGCGCGTGTTCGTAGGTGATCCGGCCCATCAGCACGGTATCAATCGAAGCGAAGAACGAGTCCGAGTCATAACTTGGGTCCGAGACGAGGAAATCGGTTCCACCCTGGGCATCGGCAATGCATCCATCGAGGCTCATGCCGACGCCATACCGGACTCGGCGCATCTCCGCCCTCCTCCCCGTGAGTTGGCAAAGCCTAACGACTATTGGACTGGCGGTCGGGCGCAGTGCTCCCGGCGCCGCCCTCCGGGACCTTCGTTGGGGGCCTCAGGAATCCCAGTTGAGATAGAGGACCTGACCCCGGCCGGTGAGGTCGAAAAACATCTCACCGATGGGCCGGGCTGGCCAGACGCCCTCGCCACACACCTCGAGATCCTCGCCGGCCGGATCGGGCACGGCCACCGCGATCAACCCGTCGCGGACCAGACGCATCAGGGCCGCCAAGACCTCGGGCCTTTGGATCGACCTCTCAAAGCGGCTCCGCCACTCCGAGTCCGACTCGTTGAGGAAAGCGACCATATCATCGAGCTGCTCGGCGTCGAAGCAGATGGCGTCGAGCACGTAATAGTCGATCGGTGAGCGAGGCATGTGGTTCCTAGGGCACGATGACCATGTCACTAACATCTCCAGGACGACGACACCCACCCACCCGATACCGCCCTACGCTCGGCCCGGGGAACCGATCAGCGCCGGCCACCCGTTCCCGTCCTCTCCAATCCTCCTATCACCAGACCTCCCGCAACACCCGGAGCACGTTTCCGCCCATCGCCTTGGCGATATCGACGTCCGAGTACTGCCGCTTCACCAAGCCTCGGACGATGTTCACCGACGCCTCGGTCGGGTTCTCGATCCCCTCGACGTACTCCACTTTCGGGAACGGCGGGGTCGCCCGCCGCGATTCCCCAATCGCGAGGTTCGCGGTGTAGGCGTCGTGAAGCCCGACGTGGTCACCATAGAGAGTGTCGGGGCCGAACGTCACGTGGTCGATTCCCACCAGGTCCTTGATATAGTCGAAGTGGTCCATCACCGACTCGATCGAGTGGCGTTTGTGCGCCTCGGTAATGGTGGTGTGGGGCGCGGCCTCGACCCCGATCACCCCGCCTTTGCCCGCGACCGCTTTGAGGACTTCGTCCGGGGCCAGTCGGTTCGACTCCCACAGCGCCCTGGCCCCGATGTGGGTCAGGACGATGGGGTGCCGGCTGTGGGCGACCGTGTCGAGCGTGGTCCTACTTCCGGCGTGGGAACAGTCGATCAGCATCCCCACTTGATTCATCCGCTCCACCGCTTGGCGTCCGAAGCTGGTGAGGCCGCCGTCGCCGGTCTCCTTGAGGCCCGCGCCTAGCGAATTCGCTTCGCTGTAGGCGATGCCGAGACAGCGGACGCCCAGTCCGTAGAGCACGTCGATCCGGTCCACCTCGTTCTCGATCATCGCCGCGCCTTCGAGATGGGCGATCCACGCCACCCGGTCCTCCCGGTGGGCCCGAAGGATGTCGTCCACGGACTTGGCGTGGAAGACGACCTCCTGGTGGGCGATGTCGCAGAGCCGGAGCCCCAGGTCCTCGATGACCTCGCTCCACTTCCACCCCCGCTTCGAGTGGAAATTCATGATCCCGTCGAGGAGGCCGTCGAACACGGCGTCCCAGTGGCCCCGCGCCAAGCCCTCGAAGCCCGTGACGATCCGGCCTTCCCGGGTGTAGCTGGTCGCGTCCGACATCCGCGCGGGGAACACCATCGCGTGGTCGTGCAGCGAGATGTAGACGTGCTCGTCGAGGAGTCGTCGAACTCGCTCTTCCTGGGGTGGGTCGAGCGCCACCAGGTACGGAGCGACTCGATCGACGTCGGCGGCCAACTCGAACGCCCGATAGTCCTTGCCCCGCTCGAGGTATCCCCACGACCGATAGCTGATGGCCCGTTTGGTGAGACTCATGGTGGTCGCTCCGGAAAGAAGATCGCAAGGTTCTTGGCCGACACCGGCCGGGTGATTCGAGAAACGACGACGAACAGGATCGCGCTGACGGCCACGCCGACTTCGACGGCGTCGATGCCGTGGTGACGAAATCCCCGCTGGCCGGTGAGTTCCCAGATCAGGCAGGCGAGGAATCCACCCACCATACTGGCGACCGCCCCGGCCGCGCTGCCCCGCCGCCAATTGAGCCCCATGACGACGGGCGCGAAGAAGAAGCTCGCGACGAACTTGGTTTGCAGCACCACGATGCCCTGGACGTCGCCGAGTTTCTGGAGCGCGACGAGAACCGGGACGACGGCCAGGCCGAGGATCGCGATTCGGTTGATCCGAACGAGCTGGGTGTCGGTCGCATCGCGCCGAACGAAGCGGGCGTAGAGATCGTGCGATACCGTCGCGCCGGTCACCAGCAACACCGAATTGACCGTCGACATGATCGCCGACATCATCGCCACCAGGAGCAGCGCCGAGACCACCGGCGGCAGCACCTCGAACGCCATCACCGAAGAGGCTTGATCTTCCGACGGAAGGGACGGGAACAAGACCCGGGTCAGGAGGCCCAGCGCCAACACCGTGAGTCCGATCAACACCTGGAACCCGATCGAGATCCCGATCGCCTGCTTGACGGTCCGCTCGTCGCGCATCGAATAGAACCGGGTCATCTCGTAGGGAGAGACCGCGATCGAGAGGCTGAAGGCGATCCCGAACGCCGCGATCTCCTTGGGACCGTAGAACCACCCGAGAAGCCGGGTGTCGAGGGAGTCGAGGAACCCGGCCGCCGCACCGACCCCGCCGATCCGATAGAGCAAGACCGGGATCGCCACCGCTAGTCCCACCACCATGAGCAGGGCCTGGATCAACTCGATGTAGGAGCTGCTCCGGACGCCGCCCAACATCGAGTAGCCTGCCGTGCTGGCCACCACAATCAGCATCGCCGTCAGCGCCGGCATCCCGAACACCGCGTGGGCGATCTCGCCCGAGGCCTGGAACTGAGCGACCAGGATGATGCTGTTGGTGACCAGGATCAGGAGTGCTGCCGCCGCCCGGACCCGCTCGCTGCCGAACCGGGCCCCGATGTAATCGGGGACCGTCAGGGCGCCGAACCGCCGCAGCCGGGGCGCGACGAAGAACGCCGAGACCAACCAGCCGGCCCAGACTCCAAACCAGATCCACCACCACGACACCCCAGTCAAGTAGTGCCGGCCTAACGTCCCCACCACGGTGCCCGCGCTGATCTGGGTCGCCGCCAGCACGGCCCCTCCCACGAACGGTCCGATCGTCCGGCCCGCCGCCAGAAACTCGACTTCGGTCTTGGCCTTCCGATGGCTGGCGAGCGCGATGCCGAGCACCAGCGAGAAGTAGCCCAGGAGCACGACCGCGAGGGTGGTCGTCACGGCCGCGCCGCCCTCCGCCGCCTGCGAACCGCCCAGCCCACCAGAATGGCGATCACCACCAGCACGACGCTCCAGTCCAACAGCCGGAGGACCGGCCACCCGCCGCGGTGGGGCACCTGAACCACGCTCGGCACGCTGGCCAACCGCGCCACCGCCGGCCGGCCGTCCTCCCGGCCGAATCGGGGGAATGCCTCGGCGAAGTTCGCGAAGTCGTGCGCTCCTCCGATCTGAAGCTCGACGACCTTGGTTCGACCGTCGGTCGCGAGCGACGGCACCGGGATCGGAATCCTGCTCAGGTCCCCCTCGACCCGAAACCGAATCGCTACCGATCCCGTCGAGTCGGGTAAGGCACGGATTCGGGTCAGGTCGGGATGGCGCTCGATAGCGCCACCGCCGATCACCAGGCCGTCGACAACCTGACCCGGGAGCCGGATCAACACCAATGACACCTGGGAGTCGGGCCGCGCCGCAAACCGATAGACGGCGCCGACGGTCGCCGAGTTCCGGCCGAAATCGATCCGAATCGTGGCGCTGGAGAGTTGAGCCAGGGTGGCTCCGAGTACGAGCGCGGCGAGCACCCACGATTCTGGAGCGGCCAGCCGACTTCCGCTAGTCCCCAAAGTCGCGCCCACGACGCTACCTTAGTCCGCTGGTAGGTGGCCCTTTTGTGGAGCAATGCCCATGATTGCGATCGATCGGCTCCTCCGCGTCGGCGTCCTCGCCTTGCTTGCGACCACCCAGCCCGCCGGGGCGCAGCGATTCCCGACCGATGACCCGGTGATCAAGCGCCTCTGGGAGGAGGGCATGACCGAACGATCGCAGGCCGGCGCGCTCGCCCAGGCCCTCATGGACTCGATTGGCCCTCGGCTCTCGGGGTCACCCGGGTACGATGCGGCAACCGACTGGTTGGTGTCGCTCTACCGGCGTTGGGGAGTGCCGGCTCGGAAGGAACGTTACGGCACCTGGCGCGGCTGGCGTCGCGGCTATACCCACCTCGACCTCGTGGCACCGCGGCAGCGAAGCCTCGAGGGATCGATCCTCGCCTGGAGTCCGGCCACCGCCGGCCCGGTCGAGGGGCCCGTCGTTCTCGCGCCCGACGTCGCCGACACGGCGGCCTTCCGAGCCTGGTTGCCCTCCGTCAAGGGCAAGTTCGTCCTCTGGTCCGCCGCCGAAGCCACCTGTCGGCCGGACGAGAATTGGGAGCGACTCGCCCGTCCCGAATCGGTAAGGCGGATGAAAGCGCAACGCGATTCGGTCCGCCGGACCTGGTCTGCCCGGATCCGGAGGCTCGGCGGCAGCGCGTTAGGCGCCATTGAGGAGGCCGGCGCCGCCGGGATTCTCACGTCGCTGTGGTCGGCAGGATGGGGCGTCACCAAGGTCTTCGACGCCGATACCAAGAAGATCGCCACGCTCGACGTCAGCTGCGAGGACTACGGGCTGCTCTTCCGGTTGGCGGACCGGAATCAGGGGCCGAGGGTTCGGCTCGACGCCCGGTCCGAGGATCTCGGCGAGCGACCGATGTTCAACGTGGTCGGCGAGCTCAAGGGCACCGAGAAGCCCAACGAGTACGTTCTTCTCTCGGCCCATCTGGATTCATGGGACGGGGCATCGGGCGCCACGGACAACGGCACCGGCACCGTCACGATGCTGGAAGCGATGCGATTGCTGAAGGCCGCGTATCCCAATCCGAAGCGCACCATCGTCGTGGGGCATTGGGGCGGGGAAGAGCAGGGCTTGATCGGATCGCGAGCGTTCGCCGAAGATCACCCCGAGGTCGTCGATGGGCTCCAAGCCGGGTTCAACCAGGACAACGGGACCTGGCGGATCGAGTATATCCGGATGATGGGGCTGACCGGGGCGGGAGCGCATTTCGGTCGGTGGTTGAGCCAACTTCCAGCGGAGATCGAGGGGTTGATCGACCTCGACCTCCCGGGCGAACCGGAACGGGGGGGCAGTGACCACATGTCGTTTCTCTGCGCCGGCGCTCCCGCCTTCCGGCTCCAATCGCACTACCCCGACTACCGCCAATACACCTGGCACACCAACCGGGACACCTACGACAAGGTCATCCTCGACGACTTGAAGAACAACGCCACGCTGGCTGCGATGCTCGCCTACGTCGCTTCCGAGGACCCCGGGCGGGTTCCCCGTGACCGTCGGGTCCTGCCGCCGGGGCCCGGTGGGCAACCCGGCTGGCCGAGTTGCCCGGTCGCCCGGAGAAACAGCCCAGCGCGTTAGCGGGCCGCGTTGCGAGTCCCAGTTCCGGGCCCTAGTTGAAGAAATACCGGAGGCCGAACTGAGCCCGCCATCGCGACAGCAGACCCGGATCGTCGATGTAGGTCTGCGACGGCCCGGTGAAGTTGAAGACCGGCGCCCCATTAGCGTCGAACCTCGTGAGCGTCAGCGGCGAGGTAGCCGACGAGCTGGCCACCTTCCGAACGCCCCAATCGGAGCTGATCAGGTTACCGACGTTGAGGACGTCGAGGCTCAGCTGAAAGGAGTGCTGAGTCGCGCCGGTCCGGAACGACAGGTCCTGGAGGATCCGGAGGTCGACGTTGTTATACCAGGGGTTCAGGGCGCCGAACCGCTCGGCGATCTGCCCCCGGTGCGACCGGAGGTAGCTGTCTTGCTCGATGAAGGCGTTGAGTCGGGTCCACTGCTCCTGCGCCGAGATGGTCTGATTGCCCGCCGTGTACGGGTCGAATTGAATCTCGGATTGGGTTCGGGGAATGTAGATCAGGTCGTTGCCACCCTGGCCGTCGCCGTTCACGTCGCCGGAGTAGATGAACGAATAGCGGTTGCCACCCGCGCCGGAGAACCGGTTACCCTGGCCGATCTCGAGGAAGAGGCCGACCTGGGTCCGAGCGGTTCGTGACCAGGTTCGGCTCCAGGTCGCGCCGCCAACGATCCGGTGGCGTTGCCCGAACTCAGAGGGGCCAAGCTCGGGGTTGTTGGGGTCACCCTGGACCGGTTGGTTCTGCCACAACACGCTGGCGATCTCGGTGGACTTCAGGTTGCTCCTCGCCTGGCTGAAATTGTACCCGAGGATCGCGGTGGCTCCATTGCGGAAGGTCTTTCGAAGCTGAGCGGTCGCGTTGAAGGAGTAGCCCTCGTTGGTGTTGTCGATGACATAGATGCCAGCACCGCCGTCACTGTTCAGCTCGTTGTTGCCGAATCCACCGTAGAACGGGCGGCCATCGGGGCCGGGCAGGTTCCGCACCGGCGCCCGGAGATCGGCGTTCCGCATGAACACCGCATTGATATCCTTGCTGTAGATCAGCTCCAGGGTGCCGAGGAGATCCCACGGCAGTTGTTGATCGACGGCGAGGTCGGTGGTCCACACTTGGGGCCACTTGAACTCCGGATCCATGGCGTTGACGTCGAAGGATTGAGCCAGCGTGGCATTTTTCGACGTCGGCCGCTGCGGACCGGTGGGGAAGAGGTTGGGGTTGGCTCCCGGGTTGGAGACCACGTTGCCGATCCAGACGAATGGCACCCGGCCGGTGAAGATCCCGGTACCTCCGCGAATCTGAGTCCGCCGCTCGCCGATGGCGTTCCAATTGAACCCAACCCGCGGCGAAAATAACGGCGAGGTCCCGGCGAGCTTGCTTTGATCGATTGTTTCCGCTTGCCGGTTCTCATCGAGGGCCGTGAGGCCCCGGGAAAACGGGTTGTCGATCGGATCGGTCAGGTAGAGCGGGAAATCGACTCGGAGCCCGAAGGTCATGTTGAAGCGGTCCGACAGCACGACTTCGTCCTGGCCGTACAGCGACAGTTGCCCGACGTCGACGTTCTCCCCCTTGAAGGGCCCCGCCCCGATGTAGGATCGAAGGTCGAGTTTGTTGGGGTTGGTGGGGTCGGTCGCCTGGAGAAACTCGGCCACCGAGGGGAAAGTGGTCGCCCCCAGGAAGGTGAGCTGGTACGGGAGAAAGAAGAGCCCGTGGCGGAAGATGTTGAACGAGTTGTAAAACCCGAAGGTCTCGAAATTGGCCCCGAGGGTGAAGACGTGCTTGCCCCGGAAGATGCTCAGGTTGTTGGTGAACTGGAAGACATCCTGGTCGAGGACGTTGTTGATCGAGAACGGTTCATGTCCCGCCGTGGTGTAGGTGACCCCGCCCTCACCGATCTCGATGGTCGGAAAGTCTGCGCTGAACGGTCGCCGGAAATCACGAAATCGGTTGTAGCTGGCGAAGAATCGATTCGCGAATCGGGTCGATCGACTGTTGACCTCGAGCGCGAACGAATGGAGGTGGTTGTTGATTTGATACCCCGAGTTTTGGAACGGCATGCTGCTCTCATTCGGCCCCCGCCCGGTGTTTGCAAAGCTCAACACGAAGGGGTGGGGCGGGAGGTCTCGCCGGCCGTCGAGGAAGTTGTACCGGAACGACAGGTTGTTGTTCTGATTGATGTTCCAATCGAGCTTGGCGAGCAGCTTGTCGTTGTCGGTCTGATGGATGTAGCCCTCGTAGGGGCCGGTCTCGTAGTTGTACACCGTCTTCAGGCGCTGCCGGATCTGATCCATCACCTCCGCCCGAACCCGCGAGATGCCGAATCCGGTCGCCCCATTCCGACTGGCCACGACATTGGTCCCGGGATCGTCGGTCCGCTCGATTTCCCCGTTGATAAAGAAGAAGAGTTTGTTGCGAATCAACGGTCCACTCAGCGAAAACCCCGACTGCATGAAACTCAGGTCGGGCTTGGCGATGACCGGCGACCCGCGGACCCGGTTGCCCTGGAGGGCATCGTTCCGCCCGAACGAATAGAGAGAACCGCGGAATTCATTGGTGCCGCTCTTGGTGACCGTATTGATGTTGGCCCCGGTGAACCCGCCTTCGCGGACGTCGAATGGCGCCAACGAGACCTGAACCTGGTCGACCGCGTCGTAGGGCACCGGCTCGGCCCCGGACTGACCGCCGGGCGCCGGGTCGTCGAGCCCGTAAGGATTATTGAAGTATGACCCATCGAGTGACACGTTGTTATAGAGCCAGTTCCGGCCACCAAACGAAAAGTTGCCGTCGCTCCGTGGGTCGAGCCGGGTGAGATCGCGGGTGCTCCGCTTGATCGACGGCAAGAGCTCCGCCTGCCGGCGTTCGATGAACGTGGCCGCCCCGTTCCGACCGGCGTTGAGCACCTTGTTCTCCTCGGCCGTGACCGAGATCTCGTCGAGCTGCAAGGCGCGCCGGGTCATCCGGAAGTCGAGCCGGAAATTCTGCCCCAGGTTCAAGGAGACGTTCTCGTCGGTCTTCCGCTCGAAGCCGACGAAGGTCACCGTGACGCGGTAAGGCCCGCCAATTCTCATGTTCGGAATGTTGTACGTCCCCCCGGTCCGCGAGACCGCCCGGTATTGCGTCCCGCTCGGGAGATGGATCGCGAGTACGATCGCTTCGACGATCGGAGCCCCGCTCTCGTCCGTCACGATGCCCCCGAGCGACCCGGTAGTCACCCCTTGGGCCACCATCGGTGCGGGCAGCAACCCGAGCCACAAGACAAGGAGGGAAGTACGTAAAGACCGCGACAATTCGGAGCGCTGCATGGTGGTTGCTCCTGGCGGGGTAGGGGGACGGGAACCGGCCGATGGCGAGCACGCTACTTCAGCGGGGTGCACCGCGCAAGCGGCTCTCGGTCCTCGTTTGCCGAGCTCGCTGGCTTGGCCAATCGCCGGTCGCCAAGGGGAGCACGCCGGGGTATTTTTCTCGGTCGCGTCGGGGGCGTAGCTCAACTGGTAGAGCAACGGACTTTTAATCCGTAGGTTGTGGGATCGTGCCCCACCGCCCTCATGGACCTACGTCGACGGAGGCCCGTCCCCACCGCTGTCCCGGTTCGGTCTCCCAAGTCATCCGCTGATCGGAAACCTATCGTGCGATATGTCGTACGACGTCCACGCGAAGGGATGAGTTGCCCGAATAGACGCCGAAACTTACCTTGATGGGCCCCTTCCGCCGGCAGGTCGGGCGGGAAAAAAGGACCCCGCATGACCAACCCGCGCCCAGATCTGGGGCGACTTCGAATCGACCGGAACCAGCCGACCGATGGGCCGCGGCGCGCCCTCGGGTGGGCCGTGGCCTTGGCGGTGGTGGCAGTGGCCTTCGTGGCGGCGGCCTTTTTCTATCTCCGGCCGGGTGGCGGGGTCGACGTTAGGGTCGCTCGGGTCGAGCTGTCCGGCGGCGGCTCGAACGCCGCCGGCATCACCGCCAACGGGTACATCGTTGCCCGAACGCGGGCCTCGGTATCGTCGCGCATTTCGGGACGGCTCGCCGCGCTGGGCGTGGAGGAGGGAAGTGTCGTTCGCCGAGGCCAGCTGCTGGCTCGGCTCGAAAACGCCGAGTACTCGGCCGCGGTAGCTCAGGCGGTAGCCGACAGCGTTCGGGCCGAAGCCGCGCTGGTCGAAGCGGCCACGGTACGCGAGCAACTCGGCCGCGATCTGGCGCGGGCCCGCGACCTGCTCGGCCGCGACCTGGAGGCTGCCCGAACCGTCGAGGATCTTCAATCCCAGGCCGCCGCCTCGGACGCTCGAATCGGGGTCCAACGGGCCCAGGTCGCCGCCGCGGCTGCCGCGGTCGCCTATGCCCGGGCCAATCTGGAAAACACCTTCATTCGGGCCCCGTTCGACGGCACTGTGCTCCGCAAGGACGCCGAGGTGGGCGAGGTGGTAGCTCCGGTGGCGACCGGTGGCGGCCTCACGCGGGGCGCCGTGGTCACCATGGCCGATCTCCAGACGCTCGAGGTCGAGGTCGACGTGAACGAGGCCTACATCGCCCAGATCAACAACGACCAGCCGGCTCGGATCGTCCTCGATGCCTATCCCTCAGCGAACTTTTCCGGCAAGGTCCGCCAGATCGTCCCCACCGCCGACCGTCAGCGGGCCACCGTTCAGGTCAAGGTCAGCATCATCGATCGAGATCGTCGGATCTTGCCCGAGATGGGCGCCCGGGTTGAGTTCCTCGCCGAGAGCTCTCCCGAGACCGATGCGCCCGCGCGGATCTTCCTGCCCGCCGATGCGGTTCGGACCGACGGTGCGGCCACGATCGTGTGGGTGGTTCGCGACGGGGTGGCCAGCCGGGTGGTGATCGAAGCAGGGCCGGTGTCGGGTGGGCGGCGGGAGGTGCGCGCGGGATTGTCCGGTGGGGAGACCGTCGTGGTCGGACCAACGCAGGGACTCAGCGATGGAGGCAAAGTCAATGTCGTTACCCAATAGCGCGGTCGTCACCGAGCCGGTATCTGGCCCGGGTCGGGTCCTGGTGGAGATTCGCAATCTCGCCAAGGTGTATCGCCGCGGGAGCGAAGCGATCAACGTCTTCGAGGGGGTCAACCTCGACATTCGGGATGGCGAGTTCCTGGCGCTGATGGGACCGTCGGGCAGCGGGAAGTCGACGTTGCTCAACATCATCGCCGGGCTCGACTCCCCGACCTCCGGCAGCGTTGTGGTCGACGGCCAGGACATCACCCGGATGAACGGGCGCCAGCTCGCCGCGTGGCGGTCGACCAACATCGGTTTCATTTTCCAGTTCTACAATCTGCTGCCGGTCCTCACCGCGGCCCAGAACGTCGAACTGCCGTTGCTGCTCACCAACCTCTCGAAAAAGCAGCGGCGCGATCACGTCCTGACCGCACTCGAAATCGTGGGCCTGTCCGACCGGGCCGAGCATTTCCCCGGGCAGCTCTCCGGCGGCCAGCAGCAGCGGGTCGGGATCGCCCGGGCGGTGGTGAGCGATCCGACGATCATTCTGGGCGACGAGCCAACCGGCGATCTCGACGCCGTGTCCGGCAAGGAGATTCTCGACTTGCTCGAACGGCTGTCGCGCGAGTTCGGCAAGACGATCCTGATGGTGACCCATGACGCCCACGCGGCGGAACGGGCTCAGGCCATCATGCACATGGATAAGGGGGTGCTGTCCCGATGACCCTTCCCCGACTGGTCTGGGCAAACCTCCGCCGGAACAAGAAGCGAACCATCCTCACCATCCTGAGCGTGACGGTCGCGTTTTTCTTGTTTGGCGTCCTTCGCTCGGTGATCACGACACTCGACGCGGCGGCCGCCGTGGGGAGCGAAGGCCGGCTCATCACCTCGAGCGCCAGCGGGATCACCTTTCTGTTGCCGGAGGCTCACGCCAACCGGCTCCAGGCCATTGACGGGGTCAAACGCGTCACCTGGGCCAATTGGTTTGGCGGCTATTACCAGAACCCCAACGACTTCTTCGCCCAATTCGCGATCAAAGCCGACACCTACCTCCCGATGTATCCGGAGATCGCGATCGTCGCGGGCAGCGCGGATGAGTTTCTCCGGGAGCGAACCGCGGCGATCGTTGGCGCCGGCCTGGTCGAGAAGTATGGCTGGCAGCTCAACCAGAAAGTCGTCCTGAAGGGCACCTTTCTGCCCGGCGATTGGGAGTTCACGATCCGGGCGATCTACCAGCCGACGATCGAAAGCTTCGGCGACGAGCTGATGTTCTTTCACTACCAGTACCTCTACGAGCGCACCAACGGCGAAATCACCCCGGGGTGGTTCGCTCTCGAGCTCGATCGGCCCGACCGGGCCGCCGAGGTCGCCGCCGCGGTCGATGCGCAATTCAAGAACTCGGTGGCGCCGACCAAGACGGAAACCGAGCGGGCGTTCAACGCCGGATTCGTCACGATGTGGGGGAACATCGGTTTCTTGGTTCGGGCCTTGGGCACCGCGGTGTTCTTCGCGATCCTCTTCGTCGCGGCCAACACGATGATGATGGCGGTCCGCGAGCGGATCGGCGAGATCGCCGTGCTCAAGACGGTGGGCTTCCAGAACCGAACGGTGTTCGGCCTGGTGATGGCCGAATCGATCCTGATCACCCTGTTCGGCGGGGCATTGGGCCTGTTGCTGTCCCGAGCGGCCTTCATGGGCCGGAACCCGCTCAACGCGTTCTTCCCGGGGTTCGGGGTGACCTCGGGCACCGTCGCGGTGGGGCTCTTGATGGCGGCGGCGCTCGGTTTGGTGAGCGGCGCGATCCCGGCATTCCAGTCGGCCCGCCTGTCGGTGGTGAGCGCCCTCCGGCGGGTGGCTTGAGGAGACCGTCATGAAGATTCCATTGATCTACAATCTGCGGAGCCTCCGGCAGCGACCGGTCTCGACCCTCACGACCGCGTTCGGCATGGCGCTGGTGGTCGCGGTGTTCATCGCCATGAACGCCCTGGCCAACGGCTTCCGGGCGGCATTGGTCTCCACCGGCTCGGCCGAGAACGTCATCGTCCTCCGGAAGGGGGCCCAGCAGGAGATGAACAGCGGAATCGGCCGGCAGGCGGCGAGCATCATTACCGGCCTGCCGTTCGTCGCCACCAACCAGGACAACCAACCGCTGGTGAGCCCCGAGACGTTCGTGGTGGTGCCGCTCGAGCGGGCCAACCAGGGCGGGATGGCCAACGTGGTGGTGCGGGGCGTGAGCCAGCGGGCCTTCGAAGTCCGCAAGGACATTCGGATCGTCGAGGGCCGGACCTTCCGGTCGGGCGCGCGGGAAGTGGTCGTCGGCGTTGCTTACGCCAAGCGTTTCCCCAACTCCGAGGTGGGCAAGGTTGTCAGGTTCGCCGAGGAGGATTGGACGGTGGTGGGTCACTTCTCGGCCGGCGGTTCGTCGTTCGAGTCGGAGATCTGGGGCGAGAACGAGCAGTTCATGCCGGTGTTCCGGGGGCAGATCTTTCAAAGCGTCACCTTCCGGATGAAAGACCCCGGCTCTTTCGATGGGGTGAAGGCGTCCCTCGAGGCCGACGCGCGACTCGTCGCGGACGCGTTTCGGGAGCGGGACTTCTACGCCAACCAATCGACGATGTTGGCCACCGTCCTCAACTTCATCGCCATCTTCATCGCCTCGATCATGGCGATCGGGGCCGTCTTCGGCGCGGTCAACACGATGTACGCGGCGGTGGCGTCTCGGGCGCCCGAAATTGGCGTGCTTCTGACCTTGGGGTTCCGACCGCGCAGCGTCATGGGCTCGTTTCTCCTCGAGGCGGTCCTGATCGCCGCGTTCGGCGGCGCTCTCGGCTGCCTGGTGGCCCTCCCGATCAATGGTCTGGTCACCAGCACCACCAATTGGGCCTCGTTCAGCGAGGTGGCGTTCGCGTTTCGGGTGACACCCACCCTCCTCGTGAACGGGATGCTCTTCGCGTTGGTGATGGGTGTCGTCGGAGGCCTGTTGCCAGCGCGGGCCGCCGCCAAGCAACACGTGGTCGACGCGCTTCGCCAGGCCTGAGGGGCCGAGCCGCGCCGCCCCGAGGGTTAGGCGAGCCGCATCCGGGCCAGCAAATCCGCGAACCGGGGGTCGCCGCGAATCGGGTCGAGGAGCGGCTCGACTCGGAGGTAGACCAAGTAGCCGCGCCGCTCGGCATAGGCCCGCTCGAGCATCGCGAACGCCGCATCAGCATCGTTCAGGGCCAGATGGATCTTCGCCAAGTCGCTCGGCGAGACATAGCGGTGCTTGGCGAGCGACAGCATCCGATCGCGCATCTCCCGGCCGTCGGTGAGCCGTCCCTGGAGGACGCGGAGCCGTCCCATGGCAGCCAGCGCCGCCGTGTCCTCCGGGTCGAGACTGATCGCCTCCCGCAACGCGATGTCGGCCTCGGCGAACTGGCCCGCCCAGGTGAGGCTCTGGCCCAGCAGTAAATGGGTTTCGCTCGACACCGGGTTCATGACGATCGCCCGCCGGAGATCCTCGACGCCGCTGCCGGCGTCGCGGGCGAAGTGATAGAGCCACCCGAGACTTCGGCGAATCGACGGCGACGCCGGATCGAGTTCGACGCCCGCCCGCGCCTCCGCGATCGCTTCACGGACCCGCCCCATCGCCGCGAAGTACCACGATCGCCATTGGCGCGCCGTCGAGTAGCGCGGATTCAGATCGATGGCCCGATCGAAATGGTAGCCGGCTTTGGTCCAGTCCCAATCGTGGATGAAGGTGACCCAGGCGAGGGAGGTGTGGGCCTCTGCGAGCGTCTCGTCGAGCTCCAGAGCCTTGGTGGCTTCGGCCCGCGCCCGCGCCATTCCTTCGCCGACCGGGAGCGAGCGGTAGTCGACCCCTAACGCATAGGTGTCGGCCAGGCCGCTGTATGCGAGAGCGTAGCCAGGATCGGCGGCGATCGCGGCGCCAAAGTGCTCGATCGCCTCGCGGATCCCTTCCGCCGTTCGCTTGTTCCAGCATACCGGCCCTTGAGGTACAGGGCATAAGCCGCCCGGTTCTCGGTATACCGCCTGGCGGTGTACTCGGTCCCGGTGGCGAGAGGCCCACCCCGAAGCGTCTGCACGATGGTGCGAGCGATTTCGTCGGGGATCTCGAGGAGGTCGGTGGCGGCCCGGTCGTATCGCCCCGACCACAGCAATCGGCCGTCGGCGGCGCTCGACAAGCGAGCCGTGATCCGGAGCGAATCGCCATGACGGCGAACCGCCCCGTCGATGATGGAACTGACGCCCAGAGACGCCCCGGCCGTCTGAGGGCTGTACCGGGTGTCCTTGAGCGCGAACGCCGAGCCGCGAGAGGCAACCCGAATGCCGGGAACCTCCGACAGGGCGGCGATCAGCTCGTCGGCGATCCCGTCGCTGAGATACTCGTTCGCGAGGTCGTTGCCGGCGTTGTCGAACGGCAAGACCGCGACGGAATGGGTCAGGTCGCTCGCCGGCCGCGCGAGGATCTCCGCCGTGAGCCCCGCCAACGGCGTCACCAAGGCGTCCGCGAATGCCGCCATGGTCGGGTACCGCTGAGTCGGCTCCTTCGCCAGCGCCTTGCGGAGGACCTCGTCGGTGGCTCGCGGCACGTCCGGTCGCCGATCGGCCGCCAACGGAGCGGGCGCCGTCAGATGGCGGGCGAGGATCGAGCGGGTCGAGCCGACGAACGGGGGCTCGCCGGTCAACATCTCGAAAAGGACGCAGGCGAGGCTGTACTGATCGGCCCGGCCGTCGATGGTCGCTTCGCCAGCCGCCTGCTCCGGGCTCATGTAAGCGGGAGTGCCGAGCGTCAGCCCCGGGGCGGTCACCGACTCTCCCGGCTGATCCGAGAGAAACCGGGCGATCCCGAAATCGGTGACCAGAGCGCTCCCTTCGTGGAGCAGGATGTTTTCCGGCTTGATGTCGCGATGAACGACCTGATGGCGATGGGCGTAGTCGAGGGCGGCCCCGACCTCCCGAGCGATCCGAATCGCCCGGTCGAGCGGGAACCGGCTTTCCCGGGTGAGCGTCAGGCGAAGGGACTCGCCGACGATGTAGGGCATCACGAAGAACAACAGCGGGGGATCGGCCGGAAGCGTGCCCGAGTCGTAGAGCGGAAGGATGTGGGGGTGGACCAGGCCGGCGACCAGGAGGATTTCGCGCTGAAACCGACCGGCGCCATCGCTGCCGAGGAGCCCGGGGCGGAGGATCTTGATGGCGACGGCGCGGTGGTGCCGGAGGTCTCGCGCCCGATAGATGACGGCCATCCCGCCTTGGCCGATCTGTTCCTGAATCTGGTAGCGGTCGGCGAGACCCCCGCGAAGCGTCGCGTCCCAGTCGATCATCCGAACCGGATGGCCCGCGCGTTGCGCCCTGTTCGCGCTAGAACTCGCGCCGACGCATTTCCTTGAACAACACCTTGGCGTCGGCGTCCTCGTCGGGAGGTCGAACCTTCAGCGTGTCATCGTATTGCCGGGTCCGGTCCTTTTGCGGGGCGACCTTGGCGGCGGCCTTCTTCACCATCTTGGCGATGGCGGCATCTTCCTGCTTCGACATGGGTGCCCTTCGTCGGTTGTGCCCTGCGGTAAAAGTAACACCGCCCCGGGGTGGTCGGCCCGTTGGGGGGCCGAGGCCTGCCGACCCCGGCCTACCGATGCCCCGGGTCGGTGGATAACATCCCGATCACTCATTGTCCCTCGGGGTACCGATGACCATCCGGACGTTGACGTTCGCCGTGGCTTTGACCGCCGTGCTCGCGGCCCGGGTCGGAGCGCAAGACCAGAAAGCCGAGGTGCTTCGAGTTGGTCAGGCCGTTTTCGATGCCATGGCTCGTCGCGACACCGCGGAGCTTCGTCGAGTCATCCATCCCGCGATCGTCTTGGTGGCCGCCGTCGAAACCGAGGGCAAGCCGACGCCGCGGGTGAGCGGATTCCAGGATTTTCTCGGCCAAATCGCCAATGCCCCGACGGTGCCGCTGGAACGAATGTGGAATGCCGAAGTGCGGGTCAGCGGCCCCATCGCTTCCATCTGGACCCAGTACGACTTCCACCGGGGGACCGAGTTCAGTCACTGTGGGATCGACAGCTTTCAGCTCGTCAAGACGACATCCGGATGGCAGGTCACCGGGCTGATTTACACCGTGGTTCGGGAACGGTGTCCGAAGAATCCGGCCGGGCCGCCGAGATAGCGGGTTGCGAAACCTTCCAATTGGCGCCATCGTATCCAGGCTAATTGTATACAAATGCCGGCTCGGTTGGAGCCGGCCCACGTTCTCCGGAGCAACTCCTAATGATTCGCCTCGCCCCCCGCTGCCGGGTCTCTTTGGCGTTGTTGATCGCGCCGCTGGCCGTGGCGCCGGCCCAAACGCCGGCCGGCCCAGTCGTGAACCCGGTGACTCCAGCGGGCTTCGTGCCGGGACGGGGCCTCCGCGACCGAGCCGAGCTCGAGGGGTTCGTCGACGGGGTGATGGCCGCGTTCTTGGCTGAAAAGCATGTCGCCGGCGCCACCGTCTCGGTGGTAAAGGACGGCCAATTGTTCTTCGCCAAGGGCTACGGGTTCGCGGATTTCGACAACCGCAAGCCGGTCGATCCCGAGCGCAGCATGTTCCGGATCGGGTCGATCTCCAAGTTGTTTACTTGGACGGCGGTGATGCAGCTCGTCGAGCAAGGGAAGCTCGATCTCAGCAAGGACGTCAACGAATATCTCGACTTCGAGATCCCGGCGACATACCCGGAGCCGATCACTCTGAAGCACATCCTCAGCCACACCCCCGGCTTCGAGGAAGACTCTCGGGACCTGTTTACCGAGGATCCGGCTCGGGTCACTCCGATGAGCGTCTGGCTTCCGGCCCACATGCCAAAGCGGGTTCGTCCGCCGGGGGTGTTCTCGTCTTATTCAAACTGGGCAACTGCGCTCGCCGGCCTGATCGTCGAGCGAACCTCGGGGTTGAGCTGGGACGAGTACATCGAGAGGAACATTCTCGAGCCTCTGGGGATGAGCCTCACCACCGGCCGCCAGCCGCTGCCCGATCGCTTCGCCGCCGACATGTCGCTCGGCTACAAATGGGACAAGGGTCGGTACGAGAGCAAGAAATGGGAGATCGTGACGGGAGCCCCGGCGGCCGGCTCGATGGCGGCGTCGGCAGCCGACATGGCGAAGTTCATGATCGCCCACCTCGGCAACGGAGCCGCCGGAAGCGCCCGGATTCTCTCGGAGGCTACCGCCCAGCAAATGCATGCCCGAATCCAGGGGCACGATTCCCGACTCCCCGGGTTCGCCCACGGATTCTACGAACAGTCGAGCCACGGTCTGCGGATCTTCGGTCACGGGGGCGACACCCAATGGTTCCACTCCGACTTGGCGCTGATTCCGAGCGAACGGATCGGGGTCTTCGTGTCCTACAACACCGACACCGGTGGAGCCCTCATCGGCCCCTTCGTCGCCGCGTTTCTCGACCACTACTACCCAGAGCCGCTGGCGGCCATCACCCCGGGCAAGGACGCCAAGGAAACCGCCAAACGGTTTGCCGGCGAGTACCTCTTCAATCGGATGAACTTCTCGACCTATCAGAAAGTGTTCAGTCTCGGCGGTGCGATCACGGTCGCTCCCGCGGAGGATGGAGCGCTGTTGGTGGCGACCCCTTTCGGGGCGATGCGGTTCGTGCAGATCGACTCGCTCCTGTTCCGCGACGCGACGACCGATAACGTTCTGGCCTTTCAGGCCGACGCGGGTGGGAAGGTCACCCACGCATTCCTGGCCGCCGTTCCGATGATGGCGCTCGACAAACAGGGCGCCGCCGCCTCGCCCCGGCTGCACCAGATCCTGTTGGGCTTGGGCCTCGTCGTCTTCGCCGGGATCGTCATCTCGGCGATCCTCCGCTTTTTCCGCCACCGATCGGGCACGGAGCCCGAGGCGGCCCCAGCCGTGGGCGCCGGACGGAAAGTGATGTTCGTGGTGGCGCTGGCCCAGGTCGGATTCGCGCTGGTCTTGGTCAGGATCGGCACCAACGTCGAAGCGCTGTTTGCCGGGCCACCCACCAGCCTGAAGGTCGGGCTGGCGTTGCCGGTGATCGGGGTATTGCTCACACTGGTGGGTGGCTGGTTGGCGATCCGGCAATGGCGGTCCGGCCAGGGGACCGTCTGGGCCCGGCTTCGTCACATCGGCGCCGTGGTGGTCTCGCTCGCGTTCTTCTGGTCGCTGAATACCTGGAATCTCCTTGGGTGGAGGATGTAGCTCGGCAGGCGGCACGGCTCGATGAAGCCCAAGCGGGTGGTCGTGAGCGACCTGATGCAAGGGCATTACGTCTATTATCTGACGGCACCGCCCGGTCGGAAGTTCGCTCCCGGATTCCGGCCCCAACTCACCCCCAAGGAAATGCTGCACCTCGGGGTTTTCGGCGGCAAGTACTTGACCGATTGCCGGGACGAGTTTCCGGCGGCTTGGTTCAGCCGTGCCAAGCTGTGTTCAACCCACCACGATTCGGGGCTGAACTTTTTCGGTGTCAATGCGTCGCAGTCGTTGTCGGAATGGCGACGCCGAGGCTGGATCTACCACGAGGACCCGCGCGGCTGGTTCCAGTGGTATTGCCGGTACTTCATGGGGCGTCGGTGCCCCGACGACGAACGTCAGGTCCGTCGCTGGAGGGCGGCCGGTCGTCACGCCGCCCAAGTGCGGCGGCACTGCCTGCCAGGTGACTTCGAATGCCGCCCGCGGCAGCGGCAGGCGCTTCTCCACTGGGCGTACGACTCCCGGAAGTTCTGACGTTCTCGAACCTGTCCGATCGCGCGACGAGGACGCGGTTAGGCGCCCAGAGGCTGGCGCGCCAGTCGCCGGCGGAGGGCCGGGTGGCGGGTCACCAGGTACGCCGCCATCGCCGCGACCGCCAGCGCGTTGGCGCCGAGGATGGACCACGCCGGAAAGAGGGTCGTGCCGAGCTTCAACATCGCCACCAATCCCCAAAAGAAGACCTCGAACGCCACCGAGAGCATGAACAGGGCGAAGAGCGCCAAGGCATTCCGGTCCGCTTGGAAGACCAACCAGGTGACGAGCGTTCCGAAGATCAGGAAGGCAGTGACGTGCAGGGCGGTGTAGCCGAACACGGCGGACCAGACGATCGGATCGGCGACCGGGTTGGTCTTGCCGAAAAGGATGACTTGGCCAAGGATGCTCGGAGTGGCGAGCGGGCGGCCGGCGATCGAGTCGAGAATCAGAAACCAGACCGCGACGGCCAGCGCACCAAGCAGTCCGGTGACGAAACTTTCTTTGCCGAGCGAGTGGTGGTGGCGCACCATAGGACCTCCGAGTCGGTGGGCTCGGTGCTCCAGCGGTCCCCGACCCGGCCGGGGCCGGAATACACCATACCTACAGTGGGAAGAAGTCCCCAGGGTGGCAAGGGATTCGGCCTGGTCGGATCCGGGACGCCGGCCCTAGGGCGAATGGAAAAACCGGAGCCGCCCCGCCGCGGCCCCGATCGTCGACACGTCGATCGCCAGGATGCCGCTCTTGGGGAAGTCGATCGCGAGCCGAGTCGGCGATCCGGTCAACAGGAGTGACGCCAGCTCCCCCATCCATGGCTCGTGCCCCACCAGAGCGACGATCTCGTCGGGCTCCCGCGGCCCGATCGCGGCCCCGATTGCGTCCAGGGTCGGGTCGGCGGCAAGGGGGGGACACGCCTGGCGCGCCCGTTTGCCGGCGCCGGTTTCCTTGGCCAGGATCCCGGCCGATTGCCAGGCGCGTTTCCACGGACTCGAGAGGACGGCCGTCGGCACCAGTCCCCGTTTGGCGAGCCACCGACCGAGCCGGCGCTGCACCTTTCTCCCCCGGGTGACCAGGGGCCGAAGGCTATCGTCGGGATAGCGGGCGTCGTCGCGCTCGGCGGCGACGGCATGGCGGATCAACAGGAGTAACATGATCCTAGCTTAGCCCATCCGCCCGGCTGGGGTAAGGTGATGGCCCGTCGCTTGCCCCTCCGGGGTCCATTCGGCAGCTGTTTCCGTCTGGAGCCCCGAACCGGCGCGAACGGGCGGTCGGACCGCGGCATTGTTTACCGGTCGAGCCGGCCGGTTCAACTTTGGCCCGAGGTTGCCGAGACCCAATACGTTGACCGGGGCAGGAGCCCCATTGACTCGAGAATGGAGTCGGCCAATGCCGAAGACGGTCGGGCGACACAAGGTGCAGTGGTGCAACAAGGCGATCGAGTGGAATACGGTCGCGGTCGACGATCAGGCAAGCGAGTGGTCGCGGAACGCGATGTGGAGCTACCGGCTCGGTGGCCTCACCTATTTTGGCTTCCCGTTCGATCCGGGGGAGCAAGGGAGCACGACCACTCAGCGCGCCCTCAACTGGCTCAACCGTCATCACCTGATTCTTCGGCGCGAGCACCTGTCGCCGGAACCGCTGGAGCCGATGCGCTGACCGACCCGCGCGGTTACTTTCTCTCGCGACCCGATCGACTCGCCTTGGCTCGAGGGAGTGGCGCATGGCCCACATCTGGATGGATGGCGTTTGGGGCGACCGAAAGACCGCGAAGATCTCGGTGTACGACCACGGTCTCCTCTATGGTGATGGCGTCTTCGAAGGGATTCGGGCCTACAACGGCCGGGTCTTTCGCCTGAAAGAGCACCTCGATCGGCTGTTCGACTCGGCTCGCGCCATCGCGCTGACCATCCCGCTGTCCGCTGCCCAACTCACCGGCATCATCGACGAAGGCGTCGGCAAGTCCGGTCTCAAAGACACCTACATCCGACCGATGGTGACCCGCGGCGACGGCGACATGGGGATCGACCCGCGGAAATGCCCGAAGGCGACCGTGTTCGTGATCATCGACTCGATCTCGATGTGGTCGGCCGACCGCTACGAGAACGGCCTCGCGATGATCACGGCGGGAACCCCCATCCCTCATCGCGAAGCGCTCTGTCCTCGGATCAAGTCGCTCAACTATCTCCCCCACGTTCTCGCCAAGCACGAGGCCAACGTGGCGGGCGCCGACGATGCCCTGATGCTCGATGCCTCCGGGCACGTCTGCGAGGCCACCGGCATGAACATCTGGATGGTCAAGAACGGGATCCTCAAGACGCCGCCGCCCCACGCCGGAATCCTGCTCGGCGTCACTCGGGGCGCCATCCTCGACTTGGCCCGAGAGGGTGGGTATCAAGCCCGGGAGGAAATGCTCAACCGCTACGACCTGTACACGGCCGATGAAGTCTTTCTCTGCGGTACCGGCGCCGAGGTCGCCCCGGTCCGGATGATCGACGGCCGCCCGATCGGCGATGGAAAACCCGGGCCGATTTCCAAGGACATCATCCGGCGGTTTCGGGCCCTGACTCGGGGCGACTAGCTCCCCGGGGGCACGGGCCGCTCGGACAGCTCGACCTGTCGCGCGCTCGCACTATTGCCGACCGTCTGGCGAGCGGTCATATTCCCGCGGTCAGTCAGCGGAGGCGGTTCGAATCATGGCCTGGCGCGTGCTGGAAACCGGCGATGAGACGTGGAACATCTCAATCGCGGCCGAGCGCCGAGCCAACTCCAATCAATGGGGACTCGTGCTCTCGTTTCGATCCGCTGGTCCGACCCCCCGTCGGTTCTGGGCCCCGGTTCCAATCCAATCGTCCTCGAAAGCCACGATCTACACTCAGGCCGAGAAACTTTCGGATCGCGACCTGGTCGAGCTGATCAACGAACATTTGGCGCGGCACTGACTCGATGCTTCAGATCCCGGTGCAGGACCTCCGCCGTGTCGCCGCGACGCTCTCCGCCCTCCGCGGTCAAGAGATCGCCGACCTGGTGATGCGCTCCGATTTGCGGCAGTTGAAGATCGAGTTGAGCCAAGGGCGGCTTCTGGTGATCGGCGTCGAGCCGGACGATGCCGGTCGGTACCATCTCTCGGTCGACGTCGTGGCTCCCCTCGACGACCTGAGCCGACAGCTCGAAGTCGGCCTCGACGTTCGTGCCGGCTAGCGTGGAGGCGCGCGGCCGCCTCCGATTCACCGAGTTCTCGCTGGAACGGTTGGTAAGCGGGCAATGTCTGGCCAGGGTGGCGCTGGCCTGGCCCAACTCCCCCACCTACGTCGGCGAAGCCACCGGGCTCTCCTCGCAGGCCGGAGAGATGCGATGTGCGGCGCAGGCCTGCATCTTCGCGATCGCCCGAGCCATGCCGGGATCCGTCTTCGAGCTCGTGGGGGTGAAGGCGGTTCGGGCGTTCGATGCAACGGTTGTCATTGCCTCGCTGGCCACCCAGGGGAAGCTCGATGGCCCCAGGGTGGTCGGTTCGGCGCTCGTGCAGGATGACACACCACGTGGCGCGGCCCTCGCCGTACTCAACGCCACCAACCGATTGCTCGCCGGTCAAACTCGGCCGTAACGGGCTGGAACAACAGCCGCTGCAACGGTTTGAGGCGCCCCGGCATCGAATTCGCATGTCCTCGCGCCGGGCCGAGGTTGCCTGGTCTGCCCGCCAATTCGTACCTTAGGGACGAACGGCCGGGCAAAACAGCGGCGGGCCCGGTTTCGGCCCCGATACGATGGTGAGGTTCGATGAGGCACTGGCTTCTCGGAATCCTGTCGGGCGTTTCCCTGGCGTGCGCGCCAGGGCAAATGGCCACCACGCTGGTCCCTGACGTCGAGGCCGACCCCGCGCTCGCCGACTCCGCGGCGTTCGAGCAACTCGCCAACTCGCCTCTGCTGGTCTCAGCTACCGAAACATCTTCAGTCGACTCGTTCCGGGTTTCCGCGCAAGCTCCCGATTCGCTCCGCGACAACGAGATGCTCGATCGGTTGCACGAGGTCACCGCGTCGCCCATGGATAGCGCGGCCGAGGTCGACTTCGACATCAACGTGGCTCGCTATGCCGACCATCAACGAGTCAAAGTCTACCTCGACTTCTTCCAGGGGCCGGCCCGGGAACGGATGACCGTCTGGCTCAACCGGAAACCGATCTACGAGCCGATGATCCGATCCGCGCTGGCAAGTCGGGGGCTGCCGGTCGACTTGGTGTATCTGGCGTTGATCGAATCGGGATTCTCCAACACCGCCGTCAGCCGGTCGCGCGCTGTCGGCATGTGGCAGTTCATGCGGGCCACCGGCAAGGAGTACGGTCTCAAAGTCGACCAGTGGGTCGACGAGCGGCGGGATCCGATCAAGGCGACGCTCGCCGCGGCCCGGTATCTCTCGGATCTGACCACCCGGTTTGGCGGTTCCCACTACCTCGCGGCGGCGGCTTATAACGGAGGCGGGGGCACCGTGTCCCGAGGGCTTCGACGGCTTGGCTCCGGCGCCGACGAGGCTTACTTCGACGGCGAACAGATCGAGCAAGAGCTGGCGGACGATCCGACGGGCGACGACCGGTTTTTCCATCTCTCCGACAGTCGCTACCTCCGGCGAGAGACCAAGGACTACGTGCCGAAGCTGATCGCCGCCACGATGATCGGCAAACAGCCGGAAAAGTATGGGTTTCCGGCGATCCAGCCGGTCGATCCGTTCGAGGTCGACTCGGTCCCAGTCACCGAGCCGACCAGTCTGGAAGTCGTTGCTCGGGTGGCGGACCTGCCGGTCGAGGCGGTCCGGGCCCTCAATCCGCATTATGTCCGAGCGGTCACCCCACCGAGTGAGCTCGCGTGGGTACGGGTTCCCGTCGGCCGCGGCGTGGCGATCACCGAAGCGTTGGCGGCGGTCCCCTCGGCGGAGCGGATCCCCTCGTTCGCCCATACGGTGGGCCGGCGGGAGACGATCCGCTCGATCGCCAAGCGGTATGGCATCGGCGCGTCGGTCCTGGCCGAGTTCAACCGGCTGGCGGCGACCGCAACGCTCCGCGTTGGTTCCGAATTACGGGTCCCGGGCCAAGCCCGGTTGCTGCGGTTCGCGGCCTCGGATCGCGAGGCCGCTTCGGGGTCCGGGCGGTCGGGGACGGTTCACGTGGTCCGACCGGGCGAAACGTTGGGGTCGATTGCTCGGCGGTATCGGGTGAGTCTCAATCAGGTGTTCGCCTGGAACGACCTCGGAACCCGGTCCACCCTCCGAATCGGGCAGCGGATTCGGGTAGCGCCAGCCCCCGAACCGCGGCGGGCGGCGAGCGGGAATCCGGCCGCGGGGGCGGCGAGTCATTTGGTGAAACCGGGGGAAACGCTCGCCGGGCTGGCCCGCCGTTACGGGGTGTCCGTGGCGTCGCTGATGGCGGTCAACGGCCTCCGATCGGCGCGGGACCTTCGCGCCGGAAGTCGCCTAACGATTCCGTCGTGATTCGGCGGGGCCGACCTCCCGGCCCCTCCCTCAGTCGAGCGGCTTCGCCAGGGCTCGCCGAACACCCTTCAGTACACTCTCGGAGTAGGCCGCCGCTTTGGCGTCGGCGGTCGAATCCATCAGCGACATGACCGCGCCAGTGGGGCCGAGGTTGTAGGCCCGGAGAGCCAGCTCGAGGTCGTAGTCGAATTGGCGGAGCAATCGCCGGAGAATCCGAAACCCGATTCGGAGATTGGTGTCGGGGTCGAGCAAATCGCGTTCAGTGACGGTCGGATCGACCTCACGAGCGGTTTGGATTCGCACCTGGGTATAGCCGAGCGCGGCTCGGTGTGATCGGGCTTGGCTTCGGAAATTGCTTTCGACCTTGACCAGCTGAAAGCCGAGAGACGGGTGGAGATCCTCGGCGAGCGCGGCGTCGTAGATCCGCCCGGCGAGGTTGGCGGGGATCCGATAGGCCGAGGAGTATTGGGCCACCACGGTCATCCGGTCGAGCTTGAGCTCGGTCACGGTGAGGCGGCCGCGGAGGTCCGCCAAGTCTCCGGTGAGCCGGCTGATCTCGGCGTTCGCCTCGGGTCCGGCGTCGGGAACTTCCCGCACAGCCACCAGCCGCTGGGACACGCTGAGGCCCACGCCAACCAATAGGCCGCCGCTGAGGAAGGTGGTGGCCGTCCTCAATGCCCGGCCGAAGGTCGTTCCGGTTTTCATGGCGATTGCCCTTTCGTGGCCCCCGAGAGTCGATAATCCCCGCTGCGGCCACCGCTCTTGGCCACCAACCGAATGCCGCGAATTTCCATCGTCCTGTCGACCGCCTTGACCATGTCATACACTGTCAGACAGGCGACGCTCACCGCGGTCAACGCTTCCATCTCGACGCCGGTCCGGCCGCTCACCCGGACGGTCGCCGTCAGGTGGACGCCCGGCACCGCTGGGTCGAGCACCGCGTCCACCTCAATCGCGTCGAGCGGCAGCGGATGACAGAGGGGAATCAAGTCCGCGGTCCTTTTCGCGGCCATCGTGCCGGCCAGCCGGGCAACGGCCAGCACGTCGCCCTTCGCAACCGCGTTCTGCTCGACCTGATCGAACGCGGCGCGAGTCATCGCGACGGTTCCCTCGGCGATCGCGGTCCGGTCCGAAACGGGCTTGGCGGTCACGTCGACCATTCTGGCCTTTCCCCGGGGATCGGTGTGACTCAGGCCCACAGGGCCTCAGCCAGCTCGCCGGTCAGGGACGCGAGGAGGAGTTGGGGGTTGACGTTGCCGCGGGCCCGATCGCGCGCGGCCTCGACATGACTGAGCGCGGCCAGCAGCCGGCCCGGTTCGCGGACCGCTGAGAGGGGCTCCGGCACCTTCGCGCCGAGTTCCGGCGTCGTGATCCCGCGGATCGCTTCCCGGAGCGCCTGGGCGAGGGCGTCGAGCAGCGCGCTGAAGTCGCCCCGAGCTTGCCACGGCGCTTGTTTCAAGGCTCGCTCGAAACGGGCGGTGTCCTGGGCCGCCGCCGAGAGCAGTTGCGCCGCTTCGGCTTGCTTGGGCGTGGCGCCTGTCGCGTCGAGGGCCCTCCCAATCGAGCCTTCCGCGGTGGCGACGCGGCGGCGGCGCTCGTCGGGCGACAGGGTTGGCGCCATGGCCCGGAGGGCGTCATCGATATCTGCATCGGACAAGCGACCGAGCCGGACCGGAACGGCTCGCGACCGAATCGTAGGGAGGACCCGAGTCGGTTCCGTCGTGGTGAGGACGATCAACGCGCTCGCCGCCGGCTCTTCGAGGAATTTCAGGAGCGCGTTGGCCGCTTCGGGGCTCGCGTCTTGGGACACCAGCCGGTCGGCATCCCCAATGATGATTACCCGTCGACCGCCCTCGACGGTCGTCAAGGCCGCGGTCGTCAGGATGAGTCGGGCCGCGGCGATGCCATGAATCGACATCCCGTCCGGTGGGGAGTAGATCGGGTTCTCCCGCCGGGCCGCCAGCACCTCCCCGATCGCCTCGCGAACCTCTGCCACCTGGCGGTCGGGGTCGCCGGCCTTGGGCCGAGGGACCGGGACGAACCAGTGGAGATCCGGGTGGCCCAATGCCCGCACCAACCGGCAGGGGCGGCAGGCGCCGCAGGGCTCCCCTGAGGGGTTGTCGCAGAGAGCCAATTCGGCCAGCCAGAGGGCGAACCGTTGCTTCCCCACTCCCGGCTCGCCACAAACCAGGAGTACCTGAGGCAGCCGGCCCGCGGCGAGGGCGCGAGCGGTCTCGGCACGAATGGATTGGTGACCTCGGAACTCGGGGATAGCCATTGGGAAAGAATAGTTGGTTCGGCGGCCAGATTGCAGTGCCGTTGGTCACACTTAAAACGTTTGGCGGCAATAGGTTACTGAACCAAATAGCAGTTGCTGTTCACATTGAAGACGGCGGTTGGGGTGAGCCGCGTCGCCAACGAGAGCCCGCTTTTCGGCGAGAACCGGTCCTATCTCTCTAAGTCGTTGTTTGATAGTTAGTTGAGGCGGCGGATCTGGGACAGTCCAAGGGCTGCGGGGCGGGAGTCGACCCTTGACCCCTTCCGCTGGCTGTCATTGATTTGTCCGCCGCTTCCCGCGCTGCCGTGGCGGACTTTCCCGAGTAGCTCAGTTGGTAGAGCAGCTGACTGTTAATCAGCGGGTCGCAGGTTCGAGTCCTGCCTCGGGAGTGACTACCGGATCGGGCTCGCCAGAATGGCGAGCCCGGTTTGCGTTCGGGCTCGGCGGGCCGTTAGGACGTGCTCGTGGCGATTGCCTCTTTCAGTTCCTGATTCGAGAACGGTTTCGCCAAGACGCCGGCCGCGCCGAATTTCATCGCCACGGTCAGGTACTCGTTGGCGTTGACTCGGCCCCCGCCGGAAATCGCCAGGACCCGGACGCTCGGATCGGCTTTCTTCAATTCTTGAATCAACTCGAGGCCGTCCGTATCCGGCATGATGAGGTCGGTGATCACGAGACCCGGTTGTTCCGCACGGAACAACGACAGCGCCTCAGTTCCGCTTGCCGTGCTGACCACTTGGTGGCCGGCCCGCTCGAGCATTTGGTGAATCGTCCCTCGGCTCAGGTCGTCATCGTCGACGAGCAAGATCCGCATCCGCAGAGTTCTCCGTTCGACCTGTTCGGTGAATCGAGCTACCCAGGTGTTAGGTACTCAAGATAGCGACCCATCCGACGTAGCGCATCGTCATTTTGGACTATTTGAGCAGTTGGGTTGGCGAGCCGATAGTGGAAGCGTATGGCTTTGACCAGTGTCCGCTTCGATTTTCTCTGCCTCAGCCTTCCCTTGGCGGGAGTTCGCGATCCCACCGATGTGGCGATGGCGGTTCCGAGCCAATTCGGACTGCTCGCCGCGATCGTCGATCCGATTGGTCAGGGCCAAAAGGCCCTGACGGTCGGTCGAAAAGCGACCCACACCATCGTTCGTACGCCGGGCGCCCAATTGGTCGATTTGTTCGCCCGAACCCATCGAGCGCTGGAGGGCCACACGGGAGTGTCGTTCGGCGCCGCTCGAATCGATCCGACCAGATCCCGAGTTGAGTTCGCTTCCACCGGCCGGGTCTACGGCGCGGTGGTTGGCCCCAGCGGGCTCAAGGTACTGAGCCCCGAGCCAGGAACGGTCGGGCTCGGACTATTCAAAGCCCCGCGGGTGGTCGACGTCCCGTGGTCCTCGGGCGACCTGTTGATCCTGGCGGTGGACGGGTTGGTCGACGCGTGGGATCTCGCCAAGGTTCGGGGCGCCTTCGCGGACCCGTTCGAAGCGATTGCTCGGAGGATCGGCGGTTACTCCGCGCGGATGCCCGAGGATGCTTCGCTGGTGTTGGCGCGAGACCGAGACTGAGGCGAACCCGGAACCGCCAACGTCTGGCCCCATCGGGGTTCCGTCGGTATTAATCCGGGAATGCCGGAGACCGCCGCGACCCATTTTCTCCAAGATCTCGCCTTGGTGCTGAGCGTGGCCGGATTGGCCACGGTGGTGTTTCAGCGGCTCAAGCTTCCCATCATTGCCGGGTACCTGATCGCCGGTGTACTGCTCGGGCCCCAAGTCGCCCCTCAGCTGATCGCCGATCCCGAAACCATTCGGACCCTGGCCGAGCTGGGTGTGGTGTTGTTGATGACGTCGGTCGGTCTGGAGTTCCGAGTCCGTCGGGTCGTGCGGCTCGGTCCCCAAGTGGGTCTCACCGTATTGATCGAAGTCGGTTTGATGCTGTCGATCGGCTACCTGCTCGGCCGGTCGCTCGGGTGGAGCGCGACCGACTCCGTCTTGGCTGCGGGCGTGGTCGCCATTTCGAGCACGGCGGTAATCGCCAAGGTGTTCGAGGACCGGCCGACCGACTGGCGGGTCAAGGACCTGGTCTTTGGTATCCTAGTGCTCGAGGATGTGATCGCGATCGTGTTGGTGGCTCTCGCGACGACGATCGCCTTCGGCGAGGCCGCCAGCCTGGCGACGATCGGCGGGTTGTTGGGCAAGCTGGCGCTGGTGCTCGCGGCACTGATCGTCATCGGGATGCTGGTGGTGCCCTCGGTGATTCGAACGGTGGTGCGGTTGGAGCGAAGCGAGACGACGTTGGTGACGGCCGTGGGGATCAGTTTCTTGCTGGCCTTCCTGACGAATGCGGCGGGGTACTCGGTGGCGTTGGGTGCCTTCGCCGCTGGGGTCTTGATGGCCGAGGCCGGGGTTGGCCACCAGGTGGCCGAGGTGATCCGTCCGGTGCGCGATCTGTTCGCGGCGGTGTTCTTCGTCGCGGTCGGGATGCTGCTCGACGTGACGGCCGCCGTCGACTCGATCGGATTGATCGTCCTTTTTGCCGTGGCGGTGATTCTCGGGAAGACGGTGGGGGTGTCGGTGGGGGCATTTCTGTCCGGCTTCGGGACTCGGGTTTCGGTGAGGGCAGGTCTCAGCATGGCACAGATCGGCGAGTTCTCCTTCATCATCGCCGGCCTGGGTCTCTCGCGGGCGGACCAGGGCGCGCCGCTCTATTCGGTGGCGGTCGCGACGGCGATGCTGACGGCGCTGGCGACCTCATGGCTGGTGACGCGGTCGGAAGGTTTGGCCAACTGGGTGGACCGCCGGTTGCCGGCGCCCCTCCAGACGTTCGCCACGCTGTACGGCGCCTGGCTCGAGGACCTCGCGGCCCGCCGGGGCGTCGATGGTCCCTGGCGTCGCGGCCGGCGGTTACTCTGGCTGGTCGCGTTCGACGCGGTGATCGTGGGAGGCGCGTTGATCGCCACCAGCATCGGGTTTCGGGCCGAGGCCGAGTGGTTTCGGTCGCTCGGGGTGGCCCCGGCCATTGGCCGGCTCACGATCCTCGCCCTTGGCGCGGCGGTCGCGCTTCCATTCGGTCTCGGGCTCGCTCTCTCGGGCCGGCGGTTGGCTCGCCAGCTCGCGGAGTCGGCCGTCCCGCCGGTGCCCGCCGGCAAGGTCGACCAGGGGCGGGCGCCAAGGCGGGCGCTGGTCGTCACGTTGGAGATCGCGATTGCCATCGCGGTGGGGGTGCCGCTGGCGGTGGCCACGCTCCCGTTTCTCCCGCCGTTCGGCGCTCCCGGAGTGATCGCGGCGATCTTGGCGCTGCTCGGGTTCGCGTTCTGGCGGACGGCCCGAGACCTCGACAGTCACACCAGGGCCGGAGCCCAGTTGGTCGCCCATGTGTTGGCTCGCCAGGGCCGGGCCGACCCCGATGGGCTGTCGGTGGTGCGGGGGATGCTTCCGGGGCTGGGTGAGCTCGCCGCGGTTCAGGTCGAGGCGAGCAGTCGAGCGGCTGGTCGGACGTTAGGCGAGCTCAATCTCCGTGGCATCACCGGGGCCACGGTGGTGGCGTTGACCCGGCAGGGCGAGCGGCGGCCGTATCCGATTGCCGGCGAGCGGCTGGAGGCCGGGGATCTGATCGCGCTGACCGGAACCCACGAAGCAATCAGTCAGGCGGAATCTCTAATGCGCGCCAGAGGTACCAGCTCGCCACCGACCGGTACGGGCGCCACCGCTGGCCATGTCGCTCGAGCGTCCGAAGGCTCGGCAGCCGGCGCTTCCCAAAGGCCCGCTGATACCCGTTCCTGATCCCGAGGTCGCCGAGGGGCAGCACATCGGCGTGCCCGAGATAGAAGATCAGGAGCATCTCCACCGTCCAGGGGCCGACGCCGCGGACCGCGGTGAGCCGGTCGACGATGGCCTCGCGGTCCATCCGGTAGAGGGCCCGTCGAGTGGGAATTCGGCCCGCCTGGTGGTGGTCGGCGAGGTCCCGAATGGCGCGAGCTTTCGCGGCCGACAGTCCGGCGCCTCGCAACGACGATTCGGCGGTCCCGACCACCACCTCCGACGTCGGGAGCCGTCCCTGAAACAACTCGAGGAACCGCCGGTAGATCGTGGCGGCTGCCTTGCCGGAGAGCTGTTGATAGACGATCGATCGTTGGAGGTAGTGGACCGGAGATCGGATCGATGGGCGCTTGAGGTCCGGCATCCCGACCCGCTCGATGATCCGACCGAGGTCGCGGTCGCGATGGGCCAACTGTCGGGCCGCCGCCGCCGGCGTTACGAGCTGGAGCCGATCCGGGCCCCACAAGAACGGTGTCGAGAGCGAACGCGGCGTTGCCGGCATCGCCAATCCTAGCAGGGTGGTCGGGGGCAACGGGAGTAGCCCGCAGACCGCTTGCGGGGCGGCTTTGGACCCAAGTATCTCTCGCCGATGGTCTTCGACGCGCCGCGGGCGGCGGGCTCGACCCGCGATCTGGCCCTCACCCTCGCCGGCGGGGGGAATTGGGCCTTCTATCAGGTGGGCTTGCTCGAGGCGTGGTGGGACCTCCTCGCCGAGCGGATCGGCGCGGTGGCGACTTGTAGCGCGGGCGCCTGCACGGCGGTTTTGCTGTTGAGCGGCCGGCGGGCGGCGGCCCATCGGTTTTGGCTCGACCGACGGGCCCACGTGCGGAAGAATCTCGAATGGTGGCGGCTGCTTCGGGGAGAGCGGCCGGCGCCCCACTTTCCGATTTATCGCGACACCCTCCGTTGCGCGCTGGACGATGGAGGCTTCGAGCGGCTTCGGTCGGCGCCGTACCCGGTTTTCGTCTTGCTCGCGGCTCCGCCGTCCGCGTTGCCGATTCCGCTGGCGGTGCCGATCGGTCTGGGCGCCTACTCCCTGGCACGGTGGCTCGATCCGGGCCGGCTCCACCCGAGCATCGGCCGGCGGCTCGGTTTCGAGCCCATCGCGATCGACGCCCGGACCTGCGAGACCGCGGAGGCGGTGACCAACCTGGTGCTGGGGTCGTCAGCGACCCCGCCATTCACGCCGGTGGGGACGATTGGCGGCCGGCGGGTGCTGGACGGCGGTCTGGTCGACAACGCGCCGGCATTCGTCGCCGAGGCCGCCGGCCGCTGGCGCCGGCACTTGGTGGTGTTGACCCGTCCCTACCCGGCCAGCTCGGTGGGGCATCGCGGGGGCCGCTGGTACCTCTGTCCCAGCCAGCCGGTGCCGGCCGACCGTTGGGATTACACCCAGCCGGACCGGATCGCTCAGACGATGGAGCTGGGCGACCGGGACGCGCGGCGCCGCCGAGCCGAGCTGGCCCGGTGGCTCGATGGCCACGAGGAGGGCTGATGGATCTGGAACAATTCCGTCGGGAGGCCCACGGGGTGGTCGACTGGATGGCCGACTACCTCCGCGACGTCGAGCGTGAACGGATCGTTCCCTCGACGGAGCCGGGGCAGGTCCGGTCCGGGCTCCCGGCCACCCCACCGGAGGAGGGGCAGTCGTTCGCCGAGATTCGGGCCGACTTCGACCGACTGATCTATCCCGCGCTGACCCACTGGGCCCATCCGGGGTTCTTCGGCTATTTCCCCGCCAATCACAGTCCCCCGTCGATCCTGGCGGAGATGATGACGGCGGCGTTAGGCGTCCAGGCGATGTCCTGGCAGACGTCGCCAGCCGCCACCGAGCTGGAGCAGGTCGTGATGGACTGGCTCCGCCAGATGATCGGCCTTCCCGAGGACTTCACCGGGGTGATTCAAGACTATGCGTCGACGTCGACCCTGGTGAGCCTGATCACTGCCCGGGAACGGGTCCGGGACCGGCTCGATCGGGCGGTCCTCTATCTCTCGACCGAGGCGCATTCGTCGGTCGCCAAGGGTGGGCGACTCGCGGGCTTCCTTCCGGAACGGATTCGGGCGGTGCCGGTGGACGATCGGTTTGCGCTCCGCCCAGACAGGTTGGCGGCGATGATCGCGGAGGACAGGGCCTCGGGGCTGGTGCCGGCGGCGGTGGTGGCAACGGTCGGGACGACGTCGTCGACCGCCCTCGACCCGTTGCGCCCGATCGGCGAGATTGCCCGGCGGGAGGGACTCTGGTTCCACGTCGACGCGGCCTTCGGCGGCTCAGCGGCGATTCTCCCCGAGCTTCGGTGGATCATCGATGGGGTCGAGCACGCCGACAGCGTCGTGATGAATCCCCATAAGTGGTTGTTGGTGAATTTCGACTGCTCCGCCTACTTCGTTCGCGACCCCGAGGCGTTGCTTCGCACCTTCAGTACCTCGCCAGCCTACCTCCGCACCAAGTTCGACAGCGCGGTGGTCAACTATCGGGACTGGGGCATTCCGCTCGGCCGGAGGTTTCGAGCGCTCAAGCTGTGGTTCGTGCTTCGGACCTACGGGGTTGGCGGTCTCCAACGGATGATTCGGGAACACATCCGATTGGGCCGATTGTTCGCGGGGTGGGTGGAAGCGGAAGCCGATTTCGAACTGATGGCGCCGGCGCCGATCGGGTTGGTGTGTTTCCGATGGCGGCCGCCGGGGCGGCGGCTCTCGGAGGAGGAGGTCGACGGCGCCAACCACGCGCTCTTGGAGCGGATCAACGCACCCGGTGACGTGTTTCTGACCCATACCGTGTTAGGCGGCCGGTTCACGATCCGCCTCGCCCTCGGCCATTTGTCGACGACCGAAGCGGTGGTCCGGAGGACGTGGGAGCGGGTCCAAGACGCCAGCCGGGGGGCATCGTAGCCGAGCCGCGGTCAGGCTAATCGCCGCTTTCGGATTCCCACGAGGACCGCGGCCACCACGATCAATCCGCCCCCGGCCCACTGGCCCGCCGTCAATCGTTCCCCGAACGACGCGAAGCTCGTCGCCGCGGCGACCACCGGTTCCAGGGCGTAGATCAAGGCGGCTTCGGTTGGCTGGATCAACCGCTGGCCGACCAATTGGCCGCCGAAGGTCGCCACCGAGGAGACGGCCAGGAATGGGATCAGCAGGATCGCGGTGGTGGACAGCTCGAATCGGGGGGATTCGACCAACGGCGCCAGCACCGCTCCGACTCCGACCATCGCGACGAACTGGACGGCCAGCAATCGCATCGGGTCGTGCTTCGGCGCCAGGTGGCTGGCGGCGACCACGTAGAGGGCCGCGCACGCCGCGCTCGCTCCCATCAGCAGATCACCCGAACTCAAGCCGCTGGCGGCCTCGGTCGGTCTGGTGAGGAACCAGCTGCCGGTGATGGCGATCGCGACCGCCGTCAGGTCGCGTCCGGTTGGTGGCCGCCGATCGACGAGGAGCACGATCAGCGGGACGAGCGGCGTTTGGATGCTGAAGAGGAAAGCCGCGCGGGCGGGTGGGATCGTGTCGAGGCCGGCGACGAACAGCGCCAACTGAACGCCGAAGAGGCCGCCGAGAAGGAGTCCGGCCCGCCAATCGGCCCGGGTTGTCTGGCGGTAGATGGGGGCCAACAGCAACGCGCCGATCGCGAATCGGGTCGCCAGATAGATCATCGGCGATACCGAGCCGAGCACCATCTTGTTGAGGGTGAACGACGCTCCCCACACGAAGGTGCATCCCAACAGGATGACGATCGCTCGGCGATGGGTCATTTGGCGAGGAGGGGGCGGAGGTATCGGCCGGTGTGGGAGGCCGCCGTTTGGGCGACCAACTCAGGCGGACCCTGCACCACGACCCGACCGCCCGCGTCGCCGGCCTCGGGACCGAGGTCGATGATCCAATCGGCTCGCTTGATGACGTCGAGGTGATGTTCGATCACCAGGACGGTGTGGCCGGCGTCGACCAGCCGATCGAGCACCGTGATCAGTTGGCGCACGTCATCGAGATGGAGGCCGGTGGTCGGCTCGTCGAGCAGGTAGAGTTTGCGGCCTTGCCGCTTCCCGGCCTGGATCAACTCCCGGGCGATCTTCAGTCGCTGAGCTTCGCCGCCGGACAGCGTGGTCGCGGGCTGGCCGAGGCGGAGATAGCCGAGGCCCACTTGCTGGAGCTGCCAGAGCGCGGCGCCGAGCCGAGGTTGATGGTGGAACCGAGTGATTGCCTCGTCGACGGTCCACTGGAGCACGTCGTGAATCGACTGACCGCGGAGCTTGACGTCGAGAATGTCTCGCTTGAACCGAGTGCCGGCGCACGACTCGCACGGGACGAACACGTCCGCCATGAAGACCATCTCCACCATCACCTGGCCGGCGCCCTCGCATTGATCGCATCGGCCGCCACCGGTGTTGAAGGAAAACGTTGCCGGTGAATACCGCCGGGAACGGGCCAACGGCAAGGCGGCGAACAACTCGCGGATTTCGTCGAACGCCTTCACATAGGTAATCGGATTGGACCGGGGCGATCGACCGATGGGCGACTGGTCGATCAGGACGATGTCGGTAAGCCATTCGTGGCCGGTGATCGACTCGACCGCCCCCACCACCTCGCCAAGATGCGCCTTGACCGAGGAGGCGCCCTTGAGCCGGCCTTCGAGTTGGCGATAGATCACCTCGTGCACCAGGCTGCTCTTTCCGGAGCCGGAAACTCCGGTGACGCAAATCAGAGTGTCGAGGGGTAGGTCGGCGTCGACGCCCTGGAGGTTGTGGAGCCTGGCTCCCCGGAGCTTGAGCCACCGCGGACCGATCGGTCGGCGAGCGCTGGGGACTCCGATCCGCTTGACGCCCGCGAGATACTGGGCGGTGAGAGTGTCGGTGGCCGCGGCGAGCGGGCCGGCGTGGACCACCCGTCCGCCCCGCTCTCCCGAGCCCGGCCCCAACTCCAGCATGTAGTCGGCTCGCTGAATGGCCGCCAGATCGTGCTCGACCACCAAGACCGTGTTGCCGGCGTCACGGAGCCGCTCGAGTTGGACCAGGAGCCGATCGGTATCCCGAGCGTGGAGGCCGATGGTCGGCTCGTCGAGTACGTAGAGCGAGTCGACCAGCCGGGCGCCCAGGGCGTTCGCGAGGGCGATCCGCTGGGCCTCTCCACCCGAGAGCGTTCGGGTCTGCCGTTCCAGAGTCAGGTAGCCGAGGCCGACGTCGACCAAGAAATCGACGCGGGCTTTCAACTCGGCCAAAATGTCGCGGGCGATGGCCCGATCGGCGGCCGTCCAGGCGGTCTCGTTCACCCACTGGCGTAATTCGGCCAGCGAAAGAGCGGCCACCTCGGCAATGGTGCGCTGGTCGACCAGGACGGCCAGGGCGTCGGCGTTGAGCCGGGTCCCTCGGCACGCGGGGCAGGTCTTGGCGAGTTGATACTGTCGAAGGAAGACCCGGATGTACTGCTTGTACCGCTTGACCTCGAGGGCTTTGAGAAAGGGGAACATCCCCACGAAGCGACCGAACTTGCCGTAGAGGAGCTCTCGCTGAACGGTGGCTTTGAGGCTGCTCCAGGGCGCGGCGGGGTCGGCGCCGAGCTTCCGGGCGGTGTCGAGCAAGAGGCGGCGGCGCGCTTCGTATCGGGGTTTGGTCCACGGGTCGAGGGCGCCCCCGATCAGGGATCGCCGGGGATCGGGGACGACCAGCGACTCGTCGTACTCGAGGACCGCTCCGAAGCCGTTGCAGCCGCCGCAGGCGCCGCGGGGATTGTTGAACGAGAAGAGCGAGGGGGTGAGGGGCGCGGCGGCGGTGTCGCAGGCGCTGCAGGCCGGGAGCTCGGTGAAGCGGAGGCGGCCCTCGCCATGGAGGATCACGGCGACGCCGTCGCCTTCGGCCATGGCGAGCCCGATCGCCTCGGCGAGTCGGCTTTCGGCGGCGGCGGCCGTCGTCAATCGGTCGACGACGACCAACAGCTCGGTGGTGGCGCCGAGGTCCAGCTCGGCCGGGAGTTCATCGAGGTGGAGGGGACGGCCGTCGGCGAGCACCCGGAGGAAGCCCAGCGCCCGGAGGTTCTCGGTGATGGCCTGATGGGAGAGTCGGGCGGAGACGGGCAGCGGGAACCCGATCTGAACCGGCTCGCCGCCAAGCCGCGCGGTGGCGGCGGCCGCGGTCGTCGGCGAGTCGCGGACCACCGGGCCGCCGCACCGGCGGCAGCGCTGTTGGCCGACTCGGGCCCAGAGGAGGCGGAGGTAGTCGTAGACCTCGGTGGCGGTCCCGACCGTCGATCGGCTCGAGACGGCCGGGTTGCGCTGTTCGATGGCGATAGCGGGGGCAATGCCTTCGATCCGATCGACCGCCGGTTTCGGCATCCGCTCGAGGAACTGCTTGGCGTAAGTCGAGAGGGACTCGATGTAGCGGCGCTGTCCTTCGGCGTAGATGGTATCGAACGCGAGCGAACTCTTCCCCGAGCCCGAGGGGCCGGTGACGACGATCAGGCGCCGGTGGGGCAGGGCGACCGTAATCCCCTTGAGATTGTGCTGACAGGCGTTGACGACGCGAAGAAACGAGTCCGGCACGGCCAGGGAAAATAGTCGGTTGACTGATTACTTTCTCCCCGACCCATGGCCAAGTTGTTGACCCCGAAAGTCCTCCGCCGGGGACTGGAGATCACGGTCCTCGCCTCGCTGGTGAGTTTCGGGGCGATCCTGATCTATAGCGACAGCAGCACCGACTTCCTGGCGGCGATTCCGAGGATCCGGTTTGGCTGGCTGGTCGCCGGTCTCGGACTCGCGTCGATGGACTGGATCGGCGGGGGTCTCCGCAACTACGTCCTCGCCCGGAACGTGACGCCGGCGCCCTCGCTCCGCGGGATGATCCTGGCGGGAGGGATGAGCGCCTGGGCGGCCTACCTCACGCCGGTGCAGTCCGGGGCCGGGCCGATGATGATCTACACGATGAAGCGGTACGGCGTGCCGGTGCCGGTCGGGTTCACGATCACCTTCATGAGCTTCATCGCCACCGTGGCCTTCTTCGCGATCGCCGGGCCGATTGCGATCGCGTTCGGGGCGGGGAAGTCGCTCGGGCATCACGGCGTCGCGCTGGGGCTTTCGCTCTACGACCTCTTCGTCGGGAGCTTGTCGATCTTCGTGCTCCTGAGCGTGATTTTTCTCGCGGTCATCCTGTTTCCGCGTCAGGTGCGTAACCTCGTTCACCGGATCGCGGTGATGTTGGGTCGCCGGAGCACCCGGATCTCGGCGCGGATCGAGGGATTCGAGCGGGGGATCGACCAAGCCCAGGAAGCGGTGGCCAAGTTCAATTCGCCCGGTGGATGGTTGGCCCTGGGGCTCGCGACGATTTTGTCGGGCCCCTCGCACGCCAACAAACTGCTGGCCGGATACGTCGCCCTCCGGGCCATCGGGATCGAGGCCCATTTCGTCGACGTGTTGTTGCTCCAGACCTTCATCACGTTCGTCCTGTACTTCTTCGCGCCGACGCCGGGCGCCTCGGGCATCGGCGAGCTCCTCGCCACCGCGGTGATGTCGATCTACGTGCCCCGCGGGATCGCTCCTCTCTACGCGGTTCTCTGGCGGCTGGTGATCAGCGGCTATACGGTCGTCGTCGGGTCAGTGGTGTTCTGGTTGTGGGTCCGGAAGGGATTGAAGGGGATCGAACAAGACCCCACGGCCGCGTGACCGAGCTCGACGCCGACGATCTCGCTCCGGACCCGATCGACCGGCGGCTCATCGGTCGGCTGCTGGCTTACCTCAAGCCGCATGGTCTGCTGGTGGCGGGATCGGTGACGCTGCTGCTGATCCACGCCGGGCTCGCGGTGATCGGTCCAGCGCTGACCCAGCGAGCGCTCGACCGCGCCGTCCCCGCGGGCGACACCGAGGCGCTGACCCGCTACGCCCTGATCTTCGTCGTCGCGCTGGCGGTCACCTTCGTCGTCGACTACGCCCAGATCATCCTCACGACCACGATCGGCCAGCGGGTGATGCTCGATCTCCGGACCGAGATCTTCCGCCACCTCCAGCGGTTGTCGGTTCCCTACTTCGACCGCCACCCAGTGGGTCGGTTGATGACCAGGGTGACGTCCGACGTCGAAACCTTGAACGAGCTTTTTTCATCGGGCGTCGTGAGCGTGTTCGGCGACGTGTTCACCTTGGCAGCGATCACCACGATGATGCTGGTGATCGACTGGCGGTTGGCGCTGGTCGCCTTCCTCGTCCTTCCGGCGATGTGGCTCGTCGTCACCGCCTTCCGGCGGCGGATTCGGGAGGCGTTTCGGGAGATCCGGGCCCGGGTCGCCCGACTCAACAGTTTCCTACAGGAGCACCTCAGCGGTGTCGAAGTGGTTCAGCTGTTCGGCCGGGAGGCGCAGGCCGCCGCCGATTTCTCGCGGGTCAACCGGGCCCACCTCGTCGCCCACCTCCGATCCATTGCCATCTACGCCATCTTTTTTCCGATGGTCGAGCTGGTGACCGCGATCGCGATGGCGCTCCTGTTGGTGAAGGGAGGCGACCGGATCATCGAGGGCACCCTGACCGTCGGCGTGCTCGCCGCGTTCGTTCAGCTGGTGCGACGGTTTTTCCAGCCACTCCAGGACCTCTCGGAGAAGGTCAACCTCCTCCAAGCCGCCATGGCAAGCTCGGAACGAGTTTTCCAATTGCTCGACTCGCCGGTCACGGTGCCCGATGCCGTGACCCCCCGCCCCGTTCCCCCGTCGGTCCGGGGTGAGGTCGGGTTCGAAGGCGTTTGGTTTCGCTATTCGCCGACCGGCCCGTGGGTGCTCGAGGATGTGAGCTTCCGGGTCCCGGCGGGGTCGACCACGGCCCTGGTCGGCCACACCGGCGCCGGAAAAACCACGATCATCAGCCTGTTGCTTCGGCTCTACGATCCCGAGCGAGGCCGGATCACGCTGGACGGGATGGACATCCGAGAACTCCGCCTCGCGGATCTCCGGCGCCAGTTCGGCTTCGTGCAACAGGATCTCTTCTTGTTCGCCGGTGACATCCGCCGCAATCTGATGCTCGACCCCGAAACGACCGCGGATCGGGCCGCGGCCGCGGCCGACCGCGTCGGCGTGGGCGATTTCATCGCGCGCCTCCCCGGAGGGTACCAACACGTGCTGACGGAACGGGGGCGCAACCTGTCCGTCGGGGAACGCCAGTTGCTGAGCTTCGCCAGGGCCCTGGCGCGCGATCCGAGGATTCTGCTCCTCGACGAAGCCACCAGTTCAGTCGATTCCGAGGTCGAGGCGAGAATCCAGCGGGGCGTGGCGGAGCTGATGACCGGCCGGACCAGCATCGCGGTGGCCCACCGCCTGAGCACCATCCTCCACGCCACCGAGATATTGGTGCTGCACCACGGGAAGGTGGTCGAGCGGGGGAGCCACCAGGGCCTTTTGGCCATGGGGGGGGTGTATCAGCGCCTCTATCAATTGCAAGTGGGGTTCCAGGCGACCAATTCTTGCTAACCCGCCGACCCCGGCCTACGTTTGAGACCCATTCTGCCCTTTGATTTAGGATCAGTCGCCGCATGCAGCTCGAGTTCGGCGGCCAGCGGATCGTCATTGCCGCCGGCGAGATTCTGATTGGCTCGGACGTTGCCGCGACCGTTCGTCTCGACGGAGACGACGTGTTGCCCCGTCACGCCCGTGTCCGGAGGACCGAGACCGGGGCGGTCGTGATCGAGCCGGGACCCACCGGCGGGAAGGTCCGGGTCAACGGAATGTCGATCGGCGGCGATCCCACGCCGCTGCTCCACGGCGATCGGATCGGGATCGGCGTTCACGAGGGCGTGGTCGTCGACCTCGCGCGAGCCGGAGCTACCCAGGTCGTGTCGCGGGCTGCCTCGGCGCCCCCGCCCCGTGTGGCGAGCGACGTCGCCCAACGGCCTTCGCCGGGTCCCTCCGAGCCTACCGGACGGCTCGTGTGCCTCAACGATGGCCGCGAGTACCAAATTGCGGTGGTTCCGTTCGTGCTGGGACGGGACGCGACGGCGGAAATCGTCATCGCCTCGCCGGATGCTTCCCGTCATCATGCCGAGATCGTGAGCCGCCCCGACGGCGAAGTGGTCGTCGATCTCAGCACCAACGGCACCTACGTCAACGGGGCCCGGGTGAGTGGGCGGCACCAACTCAAGGCGCTCGACGTCATTCGGATCGGGGCCGAGGAGTTCCGGTACTATCCGGCGCCCAAAACGCCTGCCCCGCCGCCACAGCCGCCGCCGGGGGCCGAGTTTCGCTTGAGCGACACTTTGATCGGTCTCCCGAAGGGCCCTCCTGCCGGTCTGGCGCCGCCGAAACTTGCACCACCCACGGCCCGCCCACTCGCGACCATGTTGGTGAAGACCGGGACACTCAAAGGTCAGCGCTTCGCGGTGAAAACCCCGGTGGTCAACATCGGTCGGGCCGAGTTCAACGATCTCCGCCTTCCGGATCCGAGCATCAGCTCCACTCACGTCAAACTGCAATTGAGGGAAGGGGTTTGGACCCTCACCGACTTGGGGTCCATGAATGGGACGACCGTGGACGGCGAACCGGTCGACGACGACATGCCGCTGTCGCCGGGCGCGGTGCTGAAGTTGGGCGAGGTGAGCCTGTCGTTCGAGCCCCAAGACGAACGGCCGGTGCGAGCGGACCGCACGGCCCTGGTGGCGGCGGCCGCCGAGGCCCCGCCCCGCCCTCCGCAGCGGCTCGACCCCGCCATCCCACCAGTGCCCTCGGCGTCCCCGCGGGTCGTGGCGACACCGGTCCCGAGATCCGACGGGGCGGCCAACAAGTGGGTCATGTCGGTGGCGATCGTGGTGCTCCTCGGGCTCCTTGCGGCCGTGGTATTCCTGGTTTGATGCGATGCTGATCTCGTGCGCCGGGGATACCCACGTCGGAGTGGTCCGAAGCGGAAACGAGGACAGTTTTCTGCTCGATTGTCCGCGGGGCATGTTCATCGTCGCCGACGGGATGGGCGGCCATGCCGCGGGGGAAGTCGCCAGTGAGATGGCGGTCGAGATCATCGCCCGCGAACTCAACGGGATCCGAAGCCTCGCCGACCCGAGCAAGCACGATCGGATGCGGGGAGCGATTCGATCGGCCAATCAAGCGATTTTCGAGCGGACCATGGCCGAGGCCGACAAGCGCGGCATGGGCACGACGACCACCGTGTTGGTCCTCTTCTCTCGGCGATACTTGATCGGCCAGGTCGGCGACAGCCGGGCCTATCTGCTACGGGGCGGCGCTCTCCATCAACTCACGAAAGATCACAGCTATGTCCAAGAACAGGTCGACGCCGGGCTCCTGACCGCCGACCAGGCCCGGACCCACCCGTACAGCAACGTGATCACCCGGTGCGTCGGGGCGAACGAGGACGTGGTTCCGGACGTCTATTTCGGCTCCCTCGAGCGCGGCGACGTCATCCTGCTCGCCTCGGATGGGCTCACCGGCATGCTCGAAGACGATCAACTGACGAAGATCCTCGATGACGAGGCGACGCCGGAAGTGTGGGTGAGCCGGATGATCGCCGAGGCCAATCGGCGCGGGGGTCTCGACAACATCACCGCCATCGTCGTCAAGGTCGACGAGATCGAAAACGCCCCGTAGGCCGTGCGATCCCCCTGCCCGTTGCTCCCCGTCTAACTCAGAATCGTCAGGCCCCGCTCTAGCCGCTCTCGCAGCTCGGCCGCCGGCCGGGCGACGATGGCCAACAGCAGATCTGGCTGGCGCGGCAGGGGGCCGGACGTGAAGACCCGAAATCGGCGGGCGCTCCGATAGAGCTCATCGGCGATCCGGGGCAGTCCCAGGTGACCAGCGCGGCCCTCTCCGGTGAGCCGTTCGATTCGTCCTTCGCGGGTCTTGAGGAGGAGGTTGACCGCCAGCATGTTAGCCCGGGCCGGGTAGTCGAGCAGCAGGCTACCCCGCTCGAGCCCCATCTCGGCGGCGGCCGCGTCTTCAACCCGCTCGAGGAGATCGGGGTCTTCGCCGGCCCAGTCGCCGGCGTCGCCGGGGAGCTCGCTCGCCGGGAGATCGAGGGCCCTCTTGTAGAGCCGGCGCTCGTGAACGGCCCGAGCGAGCCCGGTAGGATCGGCCGTGAAGAGCCGCTCCATCAAGGCCCCGTCGGTTTCCTCGGCGATCTCCTCGGCGCGCAATCCGCCGGCGGCCACCGCAGCCCGAACGGCCCGCTTGAACATGCAGGTGGCGGCCCGGACCGCGTGGTGCCAGTACACGTTGCGATACATCTGGTACTTGGCGAAGAGCAAGGTCTCCAGGGCGCTGACCCCTTTTTCGAGTACCCCGACCTCGGGCCGGCCAGTGGGGCCCGGAATCACCGTCAGCGCCGACAAAAGTCGGTCGACGTCGAGGGTCCCGTAAGGGACGCCGCAAGCCCGAGCGTCCCGACTCAGATAGTCGATCTTGTCGAGATCGAGGGTTCCTGACACAAGGCCTTGCAGTGGGCCGGCGCTGGTCCCTTTGATCAGCGCGCTGATCTCCTCGATCAACCCGTCGCCGCCAATGCCAACGAGAGCTTGCCGGAGCCGGCCGCGCGAGATCTTGGCGACTCCTAACGCCTCGTGATGGAGGAACCCGGCTTCTTCGAGCCCGTGGGAGAACGGGTAGTGACCGACGTCGTGCACCAGGGCGGCGAGCCGCACCGCGCGCTGGTGCAAGTCGGGCACGGCCGCGAGATCACCGCGCTGGCCGAGGATGGCGAGGGCGCGGGTGGCGAGATGAAAAGCCCCGAGGGCATGTTCGAATCGGGAATGGGTGGCGCCCGGGTAGACCAGAAAAGCGTGCCCGAGCTGCCGAACGTAACGGAGCCGTTGGACCGCCTCGGTATCGAGCACCGCCATTGCCGCCTGGTCGAGCTCGATGTTGTCCCAGAGGGGATCGCGGATGATGTCGGTCATCGCCCGGTCCCCCGCCTGTCGCCCATCTCCGCTAGCGGGGGCCCGCGGCCGCCACCGCGGCGGGGACCTGGGCCGAGAATGCCGCGAAGTTCTCCTGGAACATCGCCGCCAGCTTGGCGGCCTGGGCATCGTACGACGCGGTGTCCTTCCAGGTCGATCGTGGCTCCAGCACCTCATCGGGGACGAGGGCAACCGACGTCGGCACCGCGAATCCGAAGACCGGCTCGGTTCGGTAGCTTGCGGATTCGAGGCCGCCCGATAGCGCCGCGGACACCATCGCTCGGGTATGGCCCAACTTCATTCTCGAGCCGACGCCATAAGGGCCACCAGTCCAGCCGGTGTTCACCAGCCAAACCCGGGCGCCGTGTTTGGCGATGCGTTCGCCCAGCATTTTCGCGTAGACGCCGGGGTGAAGCGGGAGGAACGGCGCTCCGAAACAGGACGAGAAGGTCGCCACCGGCTCGGTAACGCCGCGCTCGGTCCCGGCCACCTTGGCGGTATAGCCGGAGAGGAAGTGGTACATCGCCTGCTCGGCGGACAGCCGGGCGATCGGCGGCATTACCCCGAACGCGTCGGCGGTGAGAAAGATGACGTTGTTCGGATGCCCGCCCTGGCCGGTCGGCTCGAAGTTCGGAATGAAATGAATCGGATAACTCGCCCTGGTGTTCTCGGTGATCTTGTCCGAATCGAAGTCGACCCTCCGGGTGATCTCGTCGAGCACGACGTTTTCGAGGACCGTGCCGAACATATGGCTGGCCGCGTAGATCTCGGGCTCCCCTTCCTTCGACAGCCGGATCGCCTTGGCGTAGCAGCCTCCCTCGAAGTTGAAGACTCCCCGATCGCTCCACCCGTGCTCGTCGTCGCCGATCAGACGGCGGGCCGGGTCGGCCGACAAGGTTGTCTTCCCGGTGCCCGAGAGGCCGAAGAAGATCGCCGTGTCCCCGGCTGGCCCGACGTTGGCGGAGCAATGCATCGAGAGGACGCCCCGCTGGGGCATCAGATAATTGAGCACGGTGAAGATCGACTTCTTCATCTCGCCGGCGTACCGGGTGCCGCCGATCAGGATCGTCCGCTTCGCGAAGTTGATGGCGATGAAGGTGCTCGTCTTGGTACCGTGAATCTTCGGATCGGCCTTGAACTCGGGGGCGTGGTACACCACGAACGAGGCGGCGAACCCAGCCAACTCGGCTGCCTCCGGGCGAATGAACATGTTCCGGACGAACATCGCCTGCCACGCGTTTGGGGTGATGAACCGGACCGGCAGTCGGTACTCCAGGTCGGCACCACCAAAGAGATCTTGCACGAACACTTCGGGCTGGGCGTTCAGGTGGTTCCGGACTTCAGCAAGGAGGCGGTCGAAGTTGGCCGCGCTGAATCGATCGTTCTTGTCCCACCAGATCTGGCTCGAGCTGGTTTCCTCCTCGACGACGAACTTGTCTTTCGGAGACCGACCCGTGTGGGGGGTCGTCACGACCGCGAGAGCGCCGTGGTCGGTGAACCGTCCCTCGGCGCGCCGGGCGGCATGTTCGCACAATTGGGGGGCCGTGAGGTTGGCCCATACGGTTTTCGCACTGATGCCTTGATCGGCAAGACTCGCGACGTTGCTCATAATCCCGGAGTAGGGGCGGGTCCCAGGGAGGTTGGACTCCGCCCGGTTGGGAGCGTTCCACGATGGAACGTTCGAAGGTGGCGCCAAGGGCCACTAAGATCGGGTTCTCGGTCCCCCGGGACAAGTGACGAGGCGCTCCCGTCTTCTCGGCCCCTGTGGTACAAGCTCCGCGACAACCGGAATCGCAGGTTGGCCGGCTCCGCCACCCAGTGTCGGGCGGTAAGTAGTTGGCAAGCAAGGGCATAGACTGGCGAGGCGGGACGTTCGCGCAGGGGGTATGGAACCTGCCCCTTCGAGGTGTCGACAAGCGGATTCGATTCGCGGATCTGCAACTTTGTTCCGACGATCGACCGGGGTCCATCGCATCGTGCACACTCGCGTCCTACTCCTCGGCGACCCGGACGCTCGGCCTGACGGCCTCGAGCGAAGCCTCGTTAGGGCCGGGTTTGCGCTGACCGAATCGGGACCGCTTCCCGCCGCCCCGGGGGACGGCGGCTCGCCGGACCTGACGATCCTGGCGCTTGGTTCGGTGGCCGGGGACCTCGATCGGCTGCTCTTGCCGGTGCATGACGAGGCGTGGCGGGCGGTTCCGACGATCGTCCTGTTGCCGCCGGGATCGGCCGAGGCAGCGGGTCGCGCCCTGGCGCTCGGCGCCCTCGACGTGATGGTGGGCCCGATTCATCTGCCCGAGCTTTGCGCCCGGATCGTGACTCGGCTCCGAGGCGTTCAGGACGGGTTTCGGGCCGCCGCGTCGAGCAATAGCCAGGCCCAGCTCTTCGCGGTCTTCGAAAAGGTGGCGTTGGCGGCCCGTCCGGAGGAAATGCTGCAAACGCTGGTCCGTCACCTCGGAGCATCGCTCGACGCGAACCACTGCGCCTGCATTTTTACGGTGGACAGCTCGCGGGGACGGGTGATCGCGGTTGGCGAGCGGCCGGAGATCCGCAATCTGGAGATCGACCTCGCCGATTATCCGGAAGTCCGCCTCGCCGCGACGACGGGCCATACCGTCTACGTCCCCGACGTGGCTCGCCATCCGCTCTTCGGCAACGGGTCGAGCGGGTGGCCCGCGACCGCGTTGTTCGAGCCCACGAGCGCGGTGGCGGTACCGATCACGTTTCAAGGGAAAGGGCTCGGTTTCCTGGCGGTCAGAACGGCTCTTCCGCGGGCCAGCCTGACGCCCGATGACGTGGCGTTCGTCGAGACGTTGGTGGCGACGACCTGTCGGTTGCTCGAGCACGAGGACCGCCGCGCCACGCTCTACCGCCGTCAGGCGAGCGCCGGGGTCATCGATCCGCTCACCGGTTGCGGGGGTCTCGATGCCCTCGATCGGCGGGTTCGTGAGGAGATGCAGCGATCCGATCGTTACGGGCGGCGGTTCGGTCTCCTCTTGGTCGATGTCGATGGACTCCGGTTCATCAATCAGCGTCACGGGGTCGGGGCGGGAGATCGGGTATTGAGCGAGTTGGGCGGGCTCTTCCAGCGGGAGTTACGAGCCCCCGACTTCGTGGCCCGGTTCGGCGGCGACGAATTCGCGATCATCATGCCGGAGACCGGGGAGGAGGGGGCTCGCGACACCCTGGCTCGGCTCCGACGGGCGCTGGCGGCCCATCCTTTCAGCGACGGATTCGCCACCGAGCTGGCCATCAGCGGCGGGTGGGCCTGTTACCCCAATCCGACCATCCTCGCAGCCGAAGACATCTTTGCGAAGGCGGAGGCGTCACTGGCCGATGCCAAACGCCGATCGTCCGTGGGCGCCGCCTAACGCGATCAGTTGCGCCGGCGGAGCCAGTCCGTTGGGTCGAGCGCGATCTGGTTGTCTCCCCGAATCTCCAAGTACAGGTGCGGTCCTTCGGCGGTATTCTCGCCGCCCACGGTGCCGACGGCCTGGCCCTTGACCACCTCGTCGCCCACTTTCACCGTGGCCTGGCCGAGCTGCATGTAGAGCGAGAAATAGCCGCTCGAATGCTCGACGATGACCGACAGACCGTAGGTCCCCAGCCGCTGAACCATCACCACCCGACCCGCGGACACGGTGGTGACGGGTGTTCCCGCCGCCGCGGCGATCGCGATCCCATGGCGAGTGATCCGGGCCCCGCTCGGCAGAGTGTCGGGTCCGAAACTGTAGAGGATCTTTCCGGCCACCGGCCAGTCGAGTCGTCCCAGGTCCGCGGTCGATACCGTACTGGTCGGCCGGCGGCCGGCCTCGTCTCTGGGGGTGCTCGGGCGGGTGGTCGGCCGCCGGTTCCGTTCGAGGGCCGCCAGGACTTCGATCAGAGTTTCCTCGTCGCGGGCGAGGGCCGACAGGCGGCGGGCGGCCGTTTGGGTGCTCTGTCGCAGGCGCCGGATTTGGGCCGACCGCTCTTCGGCGAGCGTCCGGTAACTCCGCAACTCGGCCTCCCGTTCGCTCCGCCGCCGGTCGAGCTGCTCTTGCACCGACACCAACTCTCCCCGTTGGGCCTGGATTCGATTGCGGAGCCGTTCGACGTCGGTGACCAAGGCTCGATCCTGGCGGCTCGTGAGGAAGAGGTACTTGTAGCGGGAAAGGAGGTCGGAGAACGACTCAGCCGCCAACAGCACCTGGAAGGTGTGCAGGGGCCCCCGTTTGTAGATGTCGACCAGCCGGCGATCCAACACGGCCCGGCGATCCATCAGGTTGTCCTCGGCCAGGGCCAGTTGAACGCTGGTGTTGTCGAGCTGACTGCCCAATCCTCCAATCTGTCGTTCCAGTTCGTTGACGATTCGGTTGGTCGTCTCCCGTTGGCGTTCGAGGTTGTCGAGTTCCCGGCCGGCGTCGCGCACCTGACCTTGGAGTCGTTCCTGGTCCTGGCGGAGGCGCTCCCGCTCGGCCCGGATCTGTTCCAGCCGTTGCCGGCTCTTGTCGAGCTCGGTCGGGGTTTGGGCGGCCAGGGGGGCGGATAGGGCGGATAGGACGGATAGGACGGATAGGACGGATAAGACGGATAGGACGGATAGGACGGATAGGACGGATAAGACGGATAGGACGGGTAGGACGGATAGGGCGGACCACCGGCCGGAGCGCCGACCCGTCCTATTCGCCTGATCCCCGTTATCCGCCTTGTTCGTATCCGTCTTATCACACACTCTTCAACTGCCTCCCAACCGACAACACGCTTCCTCCCAGTCCGATGACGGTTCCGAACACCAGAACGAGGGCCATCTGAATCACGTTGAAGAACACCAGAGTGGCGCCGGTGTCGATCGAGCTGCCCCGAAACAGGGAGAAGGTCACCCAACACATCAACAGCGCCAGGATCCCGCCGAGGACGCCCTTGATCGCTCCTTCGAGGAGGAACGGGCCGCGGATATACCGGTTGGTCGCTCCCACCAGGCGCATGATGGAGATTTCCTTGGCCCGCTGGAGGACAGTGATCCGAATCGTGACGCCGATGATGACGATGGCCACCGCCGCGAACGCGAGCCCGATCACCAGCCCGACGGCGGCGGCCATGTTCCGGAGTTTGTCGAGCCGTTCGACCCAATCCTGGCCGTAGCGGACGTCCTCGATGAACGGGAACCCGCGGAGCCGCTCGGCTACTCGCTGGGCGTTCTGGGCGTCGCGGGCCTCGGGTTTGAGCCGAATCTCGAACGAGGCGGGGAGCGGATTGACGGCGAGGTCGCGGTACGCTTCGCGGAACTCGACCAACTCTCGTCGGGCCCGAGAGAGCGCCTGTTCCTCGTTGACGAAGCCCACCTCGAGCACTTCAGGGAAGGCGGCGATGTCCTGCGAGGCGGTGCTGATCGTCTCGGTGGGGGTGCCCCGCAGGACGAAGGCCACCACCTCCACCCGCTCGGCGATGGTCTCGAGTGCCTTTCGAAAGTTGAGCGCCACCATGCCGAAGAGGCCGATCGTGAAGAGCGAGAACCCGATCGACGCTACCGAAAGGCCGGAGAGCAACGGGGTTCGCTTGAAGGTGTTGAGCGCGTCTCGGAGGGGGGTACGGTGCTTCACAGCAGGGCTCCCGACTCGTCGACGCCGCTGTCGAAGACCACTTTGCCGCCACGGAGCTCGATGGTGCGGTAGCCGGTATCGCGAACCAATTCCATGTTGTGGGTCGCCATGACGACCACGGTCCCGCCGGCGTTGATTTCCCGAAGGAGTTGGAAGACGCCACGGGTGGCCCGTTCGTCGAGATTCCCGGTCGGCTCATCGGCGATCAGGATATGGGGGTCGTTGACGAGCGCGCGGGCGATCGCCACGCGCTGCTGCTCCCCGCCGGAGAGCTCTTTCGGATAAGCCCGCGCCTTGGATGCGAGTCCCACCTGGGTCAGGACCCGCATGACGCGATTGGGGATCGTCTCGCGCCGAGCGCCGGTCACCTCGAGGGCGAAGGCGACGTTTTCCTCTACGGTGTGGTACTCGAGGAGCCGGAAGTCCTGGAAGACCACGCCGAGCCGCCGGCGGAGGCGAGGGATTTCGCTGGTGGTGAGCTTGCTGATCTGATAGCCGGAGACCCGGACCTCGCCGTCGGTGGGCCGTTGTTCCGCGAGGATCAGGGACAGAATCGAGGACTTGCCGGCGCCCGAGTGACCGGTGAGAAAGACGAACTGACCCTTCGGAATCTGAAAGGTGACGTCCTTCAGCCCGACGGCGCCGTTAGGATAGGTCTTGGTGACTCTGTTGAAACGAATCATACCCCTTCGAGTGCTTGGCGGAGATCGTCGATGAGATCGTCGGCGTCTTCGATTCCCGCGCTGAGCCGCACCATCCCGTCGGTGATGCCTTGGCTCGCTCGGTCGTCGGCGGAAATTGACGCGTGCGAGGTCAGGCGAGGCTCCGAGACCAGGCTCTCGACCCCAGCGAGGCTCGGCGCGTGGGTGAACACCTTGAGCCGCCGCAAGAACCGCTCCGCTCCCTCGGCCCCGCCCTTGATCCCCAGTCCCACCATTCCCCCGAAGCCATCGAGGATCCGGGTCGCGATGGCGTGGTCTGGGTGGGAGGGAAGGCCCGGGTAGTGGACCACCTCGACCGCCGGCTGCTGGGTCGCCCAGGACGCGATCGCCAGGCCGTTGGCGTTTTGCCGGGCCACCCTGAGGGCCAGCGTTTTCATTCCCCGGTCGATGAGCCAGGCCGAGTGGCTGTCGATCGAACCTCCCCACAGCCGCATTAGCCGGATCACTTCGTCGACGACCGACTGGGTGCCGGCCACCACCCCGCCGGTGACATCGGAATGGCCGTTGAGGTACTTGGTGGCGCTGGTAATCACCACGTCGGCCCCGTGTTCGATCGGGCGAAAATTGACGGGGCTGGCGAAGGTGCTATCGACCAGCAGGGCGACACCGTAGTCCTTGGCGATCTGCGCCACCGACGCGGGATCGACGATCCGCATCAGCGGATTGGTGGGGGATTCGAAGAAAACCGCTCGAGTGTTCGCCTGGAGGGCCCGCCGCCAGGCTCGCGGCTGGCTCGGGTCGACATAAGTCACGGTAATTCCGAACCGGCCGAACTCCTCGTCGAAAAGCCGTCGGGTGCCGCCGTAGATCCAGTGGCTGGCAATGAGATGATCGCCGGGGCGGAGGACGGCGAGATGCGCCATCGCCGTCGCCGCCATCCCGCTGGCGACGAACACGGCCGCTTCGGCCCCCTCCAGGAGCGCATACTTGGCTCCGAGGGCCAGCTGGTTCGGGGTGTTGCCATACCGTTCGTAGAGGACTTCGCGGGTCGAGCCGATTTCGGCGACGTAGGTGGTGCTCCGATAAATCGGCTCCACGACTGGCTCGTCGGTGTGCCGGCGTTTGACCGGACCATGCACCGCGATGGTCGAGCGGCCCCGCTTGTCGGCCGGGGTCATTGGGTCGGGAGCGGACGGAAGGTGCCACTCGCCGCTTGCACCAAACCTCGCAGCGCGAGCGATTGGAGGGCGTCGGCGGCGCGCTCCAAGGTCCAGCCGAGGGTATCGGCCAACCGACCGGAATCGCCGGCGCCGATCCGATGGACCGCCTCGAACGCCGCGATCAGGTCGGGAGTCCGCCATCCGATCATGCAGGGCCGCGGGTCGAGAGCGCTCACCGCGGTGATCGTGAGGCGATGGGACTCGAGAACCGAATCGATCGCGTCGAGCTGGGAATCGGACACGTTCACCAAGACCACGAAGCGGGGCCGATCCCCGGGCACCCGCAGCAACAGCTGGGCGACGACTTCATCGGCGCAGGAGTAATCGACCAAGCCAATGGCCCCGAAATCGAGCTGGGCAGTGGGATGCGGGCTGGCGGCGATCCGCGCCTCCACCAGCCCGCGAACCGTGACCCCAGTGGGCCGGGTGATCAGGTCCGAGTAGCTGGTGGTGACCGACTCCCGAAGGATTGGTGCCAGGTCGATTCGCTCTCTCATCGCCCGCTCGGCTCCTGGGCTGGGATGGTGATCTGGACCTGCGACCCCGGAAAAAACGGCAAATGCTCCGCCAATGGTACGTCGTCGTCCCAATCCGGCAGCACCGAGAGCCGGGCCGTGCCGCTCCGAATCGAGATTTTCCCGCGCCACCGGGCCAGATAGCGTTTGATCCCCGCCAGGCCCTGGCCCCGGCCGGGGTCTCGGAACCGGCTCACCCCGTGGAGGAGCGCCGACTCGAGCGCGGCGCCGTCGCCCCACCGCTCGCCGACTTTGCGGGCTTCTGTGCTCTCGAGCGACCGGCCAAACCCGACGCCGGCGTCGCTCACCGCGATCACCCCGACCTTGCGACCGAGCCGCCGTTTCCAGTGGTAGGTCTGGACCGCCACCCAGCCGCCGGTCCCGGCATGCTCGACGATGTTTTGGCAGGCCTCCGACAGCGCCATCGCGAACCCCATCGTGGCCTTGGCTTCGAGCTTCAGGTCGGTCGTGAGAACCCGCATCGCGCCTTCCTGGACCCGGCCCACGACGTGATGGACGTCCTCGGCCGCGCGGATCGCGGTGACCGGAACCAACACGTCGCTCGCCTGGCCGGAGCGCTTGGGAATCTTGCCGACCAGCTCGAAATACTCTACCGCATGCTGAAAGAATCCAGCCCTGGCCCAGTATGAGCGGGTTTCCTCGCTGTCGGGCACCGCGAATCTCGGTTTGACTGCCTTCAGCTCGGCGATGGCTTGGCCGAGGGTCAGCAGCGCGCAGAGCCCGTACGGCGACGCCCACGTGGTACCGTGCCCGTCGATCAGCAGTTTTTCCGCGGGCGGCCAGCCCCCGAGTCCTTGGGCGAGGCTGTCGAGGGAGCGGTCGTCGAGCGACGTCGGCACTGGGACCACGTGCATCATAATGAGACGAGGGCGCCGCGGAGATGGTTCGCGAGTCCGGAGGCACCCCGAAAGGTGGCGTTTCGGGCGGCCGCCTGGTTGCCGAGTCGGATGGCCGACGCGAGGTTCGCTCCGGCGAGGAGATGGGAGAACACCGTGGCGCCGAACACGTCGCCGCAACCCGTGGGGTCGAGCGCTTCGACCGTTTCGGCGGGGACCAACGCGGTCCGGATGGTCAGCCCTCCCGCCGGACCGATCTCGCGCCGGGCTCCCAGGCCGTCGAATCCGGGCCGCGCGACGAAAACCGTCCCCTTCGGACCTAACGTTACTACCAGGGCCGAGACCCCGGCGGCGATAGCCTGACTGGCGACGGAGAGGGGGTCGGCCCCCAGCTGGCGCATCTCGTCCTCGTTGAGCTGAACCAGGTCGTAGCATCCGAACCAGCTCGCTTGAGAGGGCAGCGGCCGGAGAGTTCGGAGGCCATCCTGTCCCATGCCGAGGAGGAGGCTGTGGAAATCGGCATAGATCGGTCCCCGGAATCCGGCCCGGAGGGCCTCCGCCGTGCCGAGGCACATCTCGAAGCCGGAGATGAAGTTGACGTAGATGGCGTCGAGGTCCGCCACCAACGGGCCGAGCTCGTCCCATCGCCACGAGGGCACCCCTCCGGCCATCCGCTCGCAGCGCCGTTCGCTCGATTGGTAGCGAAGCACGACTCGGTTGTTGGGCGTCGCCACTTCGAGGAACCGAGCGTCGGGTCGCCGGTGCTTGAGGCTGGCGAGGAACTCCTCCGCCTGAGGCGCCAGGTCGCGCCCGACCTTGACGAGGGGGACGATCTCCCAGTCATCGGCGAGGCCGGCGTCGAAGCCGGCTAGGGCATAGGCGATGCCGCCCCATTCCTCGATGGGAGGCGCCGCGGGGTCGCGACCGTGAATCTCGTCCCAGACGAGCGAGCCCACGACGCCGATCTTACGCTTGGGCATCGAGAAACACCTTGGCCGCGCCCACCACGCCCGCGGTGCCGGGAAGGAGCCCGGGGACGATGCGACAGGCCCGAACCGCCGGGCGGAAAGCCCGCCGGGTCACCTCTCGTTTGAGCGGGACGAAGAGCCGGTCGCCGGCCTGGGTCACTCCGCCGCAGATCACGACCACCTCGGGGTTGAGCAGGTTGATCAAGTTGGCCACTCCCACGCCGAGGTACTTGGCCGTCTCCTGGACCACCTCGAGGGCCAGCGCGTCGCCGGCGGCGGCCGCTTCGTACACGGTCTGGGCGGTGATCCGGCCGAGGTCTCCTTGGACCGCCAGCGCGATCGCCGACTCCGCGCCGGCTTCGATCGATTCCAGGGTTCGGCGAGCGATGGCCGGTCCCGAGGCATAGGCTTCGAGGCACCCGTCGTTTCCGCAGCCGCACCGCCGGCCATTGGTTTCGATGGTGATGTGTCCCACCTCTCCAGCCACGTCGGACGTTCCGTGCAGCAACTTTCCGTCGACGATGATACCGCCGCCGATGCCAGTGCCGAGGGTGACGGTAATGGCGTGACGGGCCCCGCGGGCCGCGCCGACCCACCATTCGCCGGCCATCGCGCAATTGGCGTCGTTGTCGAGGCTCCCGGGCAATCCGAGGCGATCGGCGATCCGATCGCGGAGGGGCATGTTGACCCACCCCAGGTTGGGCGTGAGGATGACGATCCCGGCCTTGGTGTCGAGGGGGCCCGGCGATCCGATCCCCACCCCGACCACCTCGGCCTCGGGGTCGGCCGCCCGGGTGTCGGCGATCGCTCTGGTCGCCATCCCGATGATTCGCTCGATCACTCGGTCGGCCCCGTGGCTCGCGCCGGTGAGCTCGCTGTGGAGCCCGATGACGGAGGCCCCGTCGTCGCGGACCGCGCCCACGACCAGATTGGTCCCTCCGATGTCGATTCCCAGGACGTATCGCATCGCTACTCGATCAATTGGTGAATGGCGTCTCGCACGATGGTGGCTGGAATCTCGCGCATACAGCGATGGTGACCAAGCGGGCAGCGGTCGGGACCGTGGTCGGAGCAGGGGCGGCACTCCAGATCCGTTCGTTCCACGATGGCCGATTGGGGTGCCTTGGGGCCGAAGCCGAAGGCAGGCACCGTCGGACCGAACAACGCGACGGTGGGGGTCCCCACCGCGCTGGCGAGATGGAGCGGCGCGGAATCGTTGGTCACCAACACGCCGGCCCGCTCGAGGAGGGCGGCGGAAACCCGGATCGGTAGTGCGCCCGCCGCGCTCACCACCCGATCGGGCGCGACGTCGACGAGTTCCTGGGCCCGCTCGACGTCGTCCTTGCCGCCGATCACGACCACCCGTCCTTTGAGCAACTTCACCAGCTCCGGGTAGCCCGGCCACCGTTTGGTCGCCCAGACCGATCCCGGGGCCAGGGCCGCGAATCCGTCGCCGATGCCTCGCGCGGCGAGCCAGGCATAGGCTTGGGCTCGGTCGTCCTCCGTCAAGACCAGCTGAATCGGGGGGGGACGGAGCGGGCGCGCTCCGGCGAGGGCCAGGAGCCGCTCCGACTCGTGAAGGGCCCGAGGGCGGGTGACGGCTCGGGTATAGAGCCACGCGGCGGCCGAGTCGGCGAAACCGATTCGCTCGGGAATCCTGGCCCACCATGTCAGCGCCGCCGAGCGGAGCGACCGGTGCGGGAGGTAGGCGGTCTGATAGCCTCGGCCGGTCAGGCGGCGCGCCAGGCGAAGCCACGAGGCGACCCCGCGATCCCGGCCCCGCTTGTCGTAGCCGATGGCTTCGCGGACCGAGGGGAGGGTCTCGACCAGCGGGATCGCCTCGGGGCGGACCAGGATGTCGACCGGCCCGTGAGCGCGGGCGAGCGAAGTGAGCAGCGGGGTGGTCAGTACGACGTCGCCCAAGAACGCGGTCTGCACCACCAGCGTTCCGTCCGGGCTCAATCGTTATCCACCTGGAGGACCGCCAGGAATGCCTCCTGGGGGATTTCGACTTGACCGATCTGCTTCATGCGCTTCTTCCCCTCCTTTTGCTTCTCGAGGAGCTTTCGCTTCCGGGTCACGTCGCCGCCATAGCACTTGGCGAGGACATCTTTCCGGAGGGCCGACACCGATTCCCGGGCGATGATCTTCGAGCCAATTGCCGCTTGGATCGCCACCGCGAAGAGCTGGCGGGGGATCAGCTCTTTCAGCTTCTCGGCGACTTTCCGGCCCCATTCGTAAGCTTTGTCCCCGTGGATGATGACACTGAACGCGTCGAGGGTCTCCCCGTTGATCAGCATGTCGAGCTTGACCAGGTCCGACTCCCGGTAGCCGGCCATCTCGTAATCGAGAGAGGCGTAGCCCCGGGAAAGGGACTTGAGGCGATCGTAGAAATCGAGCACGATCTCGCCGAGAGGGAACTCCCACTGAAACTCCACTCGGGTCGGGTCGATGTAGTGCATCCCGCCGTAGATCCCCCGCCGATCCTGACCCAACTTCATGATCGGCCCGATGTAGTCGGCCGGGGAGACGATCCGCGCCTTGACGAAGGGCTCCTCGATCCGGTCGCGGTTGCCGGCGTCCGGGAGGGTGGAGGGATTTTCCACCACCATCATCTCGCCAGTGGGGAGATAGACGTGATACTCGACCGTCGGGATGGTGTTGATCAGGGCGAGATCGAATTCCCGCTCGAGACGCTCTTGGACGATTTCCATGTGGAGCAATCCGAGGAACCCGCACCGGAACCCGAATCCGAGGGCCTGCGACGATTCGGGCTCGTAGCGGAGGCTGGCGTCGTTGATCTGGAGCTTCTCGAGGGCGTCGCGAAGGTCCTCGTACTGGTCGGTGGTCGTGGGGTAGATCCCCGCGAACACCATCGACTTCACCTCCCGATACCCGGGGAGGTGCTCGGCCGCCGGGTTGGCCTCGTCGAGGATGGTGTCGCCGACCCGGGCGTCCCGGACCCCGCGGATGCTGGCGACCACGTAGCCGACCTCTCCCGCTTCGAGCGACTCGGCGGGATGCTGGCCTAAGGCCAGAAAGCCGACTTCGGTGACTTCGTAGACATCCGCGGGGTGGGAGGCGAAGTGGATCTGGGTTCCGCGGGTGATGGTGCCGTCGACCACCCGGACCGATGGGACCGCGCCTCGATAGCGATCGTAGTACGAATCGAACACCAGGGCTCGGAGCGGGGCGTCGGGCTGGCCGCGGGGGGCGGGAACCCGCGCCACCACCCCTTCGAGAAGGTCGGCGATGCCGATGCCTTCCTTGGCTGAAACCCGGAGAATCTCGCCAGCGCCGACGCCGAGCAGCTCCACCAACTCGGCGGCCCGGCGATCGGGCTCGGCGCCTGGCAGGTCGATCTTGTTCAGGACGGGGACGATCTCGAGCCCCGCTTCCACGGCCAGAAAGAGATTCGACAGGGTTTGGGCTTGAACGCCTTGGGAGGCGTCGACGACCAGAACGGCTCCCTCGCAGGCGGCCAGCGACCGGGACACCTCGTAGGTGAAATCGACGTGCCCCGGGGTGTCGATGAGATTCAGTTCGTAGTCGTGGCCGTCGCGCGCCCGATAGGACATCCGGCAGGCGTTGAGCTTGATCGTGATGCCGCGCTCGCGTTCCAGGTCCATCGTGTCGAGGACTTGTTCCCGCATTTGCCGCTTGCCGAGCGTCCCGGTGGTCTCGATCAGGCGGTCGGCCAGGGTGGACTTGCCGTGGTCGATGTGGGCGACGATGCAGAAATTTCGGATCCGGGACTGCTTCATGGCGGTTCAATATAGCGGGCCACAACCTATTTCCCGAGGCTGACTTACGACTTCAGCGGCGGTCCCGACCAGGCTACTTTTGGCGCCAATGCACGCCCACCGGCACGGCCTCGACAAGCACGATCTCGGGATGCTCGTGGTCTCCCTCATCTGGGGAGCCAATTTCACCGCCAACAAATACGGCGTCACCGTGCTCCCGCCGCTGGCCTTCGCGGCGATCCGCTTCACCCTCGCCAGCGCCCTACTGGCCCTGATTGTCCATCTCTGGAAGCCGGGAGCCCCGATTCCTGCCCGGACGGCGTGGCGCCTCGCCGGGCTCGGGGTGATCGGCAATACCGGCTATCAGATTCTGTTCATGCTGGGGCTCGTCACCACGAGCGCCATCAACGCTTCCCTCATCATGGCCGCGCTGCCGGTGGCCGTCGCCGTCTTGGGCCGGGTGTTCGGGATCGAGCGGACCACGGCCCGTACCTGGATGGGGATTGCGGTGGCGACTGTGGGAGTCGGGTTGGTGATCGGCGCCCAAGGCGTCCGGTTCTCGTCCGCCACGATCGGCGGCGATCTCTTGGTGTTGCTGGCGGTCTTCTGTTGGGCCGCATTCACGGTCGGCGTGCGGTCGGTGGGTCGAGGCCAAGCGCCGATTCGGGTCACGGCTTTGACGGTCTATGGTGGGACCCCGGGCCTGATCCTCGCCGGTCTGCCGAGCTTCGGTCAGATCCGGGTCGGCCAGCTTCCTCCGGGCGCTTGGATTGCGGTCCTCTATTCCGGTGTCTTCGCCATCGTGATCGCGTATCTGATCTGGACCTACGCGGTCCAAGCCATCGGCGGGAGCCGGACGGCGATCTACAACTGCGTTATTCCCCTGATCGCGGCGGCGGTGGCTTGGGCCGTACTCGGCGAACGCCCGGTGCTGGCCCAGGGGGCCGGGGCCGCGCTGGTCATCACGGGGGTCCTCATCAGCCAGGGCATCGGGTCCCGGAGGCTCGGCGGTCACCCGATCGCCGTTGCCGAACCGTGAGCCGGCTGTCGAAGCACGATGTCAGTCTGTTGGTGGTTTCCCTGATCTGGGGTGCCAATTACAGCGTCACCAAACAGGCCCTCGAGCACATTCCTCCGATCACTTTTGCGGCGCTTCGGTTCGTCCTCAGCACCGGCCTGCTCTGGCTGCTGGTCTGGGCCTTGGGGCAACACCGCCCAATGGCGCGGGCGGTTCGGTTCCGGCTTCTCGGTTGGGGTGTCGTGGGGCACACCTTGAACCAAATCGCGTTTCTGTCGGGCCTCAAGCTGACGACCGCCACCAACAGCGCCCTCATTTTCGGGAGCATGCCGGTCGTGGTGGCGCTCCTCGGCGTCGTGCTCGGACTCGAGCGGCCTCAGCCACGCGTCTGGCTCGGCATCCTCCTGGGCACGGCGGGCGTGGCGATCGTGGTCGGCGCCGACGGCATCCATTTCAGCGGGGCCACCCGGTGGGGCGACTTCTTCAGTGTCCTGGCGTTGCTGTTCTGGGCTCTGTTCACCGTCGGCGTCCGGCAAGTGGCGCTGGGTCACAATTCGGCCCAGGTCGCGGCTTTCACCCACTTGGGTGGGACGCCGGGTCTCCTCGTCGTGGCCGCGCCGCTCGCGACCAGCACGCCGTGGCCTTTTCATGGCAACGTCTGGCTGGCGTTGTTCTACTCGTCGGTGCTCTCGTCGGTCGTCGCGGCGGTGCTGTGGACCAGGAGTCTCAAAGCGTTAGGCGGGAGTCGGACCGCGCTCTACAACTGCGTCACCCCGCTGGTGGCCGCGGTCGCGGCCTGGATCATCTTGGGCGAGCGGCCGGCGCCGATTCAGGGAGTCGGGGCGGCGTTGGTCATCGTCGGCGTGTTGGTGAGCCGGGCCCCGGCGGCGGAGGTGGAGCGCTAGGGGCGAACGGTAGGGGCCGGCGGAAGCCGGTCCACTTCAGCGACCAGCCGGAGGGTGCCGCGCCTCCTCCAGCCGGGCCACCGCCCTCCGGAGATGGGGAATGACGATCGACCCACCGACCACCAGCCCAATCGAAAAGACCTCGTGGATCTCCGGGTCCGTCACTCCCTCCTCGACGCACCGAAGGACGTGGTAGGTGATGCAGTCGTCGCAGCGGAGCACCAGCGACGCCACCAGCCCGAGCATCTCTTTGGTCTTGACGTCGAGCGCCCCGGCCTCGTAGGCCCGGGTGTCGAGATTGAAGAATCGGTTGATCGTGAGATTCCCGGCCGCGAAGATCTTGGCGTTCATCGCCGCCCGCGACGCGTTGAAATCCTCGATCGAGTCGTGCGAGTGTGACACCGCCCCTATCCGTCCTATCCGCCTTGTCCGCCCTACTCCGGCACCGCCTCCACGATCCGCCGATAGCTCTCCGGTTTCCATTTCGGTCGCTCGGGTCGGTTGCCGATCTCCTGGCCGATGTGAAAGACCAACCGAAGTACCCGAGCCTCCTTTTCCGCGTCGATTTTCTCCGGCGAGTCGGTCACCGCGTGATAGTCCCCATGAAGCCCACTCGTGAAGAACAGGATCGGCACGCCGCGCTTGGCAAAGTTGTAGTGGTCCGATCGGAAATAGAGGTTTTCTTGGGGCCAGAGATCGTCGACGACCGTCATCCCGAGGTCGGGGTGGGCGGCGGCCACCCGATCGGCCGTGGCCCCGAGATCCGAATGGACCTTGCCGATCGCGACGATGGTGTCTTTCCAGTTGCGGCCGATCATGTCCATGTTGAGGTTGGCGACGATCGCCTTGATGTCGACCGGCGGGTTGGCGCCGAAATATTCGCTCCCCCACAACCCCCGCTCCTCGCCGCTGACGCCCAGGAAAATGAGCGATCGCTTCGGCCGAGCGCCGGGCTCGGCAAATGCCTCCGCCAGCTCGACGACGCCGACCGTCCCGGAAGCGTCGTCGTCGGCACCGTTGCAGATCTGATCCGCCGGAGTGGCCCCACCGCAACGACTACCCACATGATCCATGTGCGCCGAGAACACCAGGTATTGGTTCCGAAGCGTGGGATCGCTCCCCTCGAGGATCGCCACCGTGTTCGGCAGGGTCATCGGGACCGGCGTGGCCCGTTTGTGAATCATCGTGGCTCGCCAGTCCGCGACCGGGACCACCGCCATGGCCGCGGAGGCGCGCAGCTGGGCAAAGGTGGGCCCCACCTCCGCGGCGTCCCGGAGCAACCGACTCTCGGCGACCAGCGCCAGGAACGGAGCCGCCGTCGCCGGCCCTGGCGGCACCGGGGCCCCGTACTCGACCTCCGGGCCGCCCGTCGAGCCGCCCCCACCGATCGCGGCGAAGACCGAGTCGCTGTTGATCACCGCCATCACCGCCCGCGGCTCCCGGCTCATCAACGCTGCCACGGCCGCTTGCACCCCCGAGGCGATGCCAGTCGACCAGTCGGCGATCCAGATCACCACCTGACCTTTGAGGTCGAATGTCCCCAACTGCGTTGGATCGATCGGGCCGCCCACCAGGACCACTCCGGCCTCTGCCAACTGATTCCCGATGCTGCCTTGAACGACGAGATCAGGGACGATCCCCAGGTGGATCTTTTCACCGTTCGGGCCGCTGAACAGCACGAACGCCGAGTCCGGGTCGACCGTCGAGACATGGATCGGGAAACGCTGGAGGTAGCCGCCGTTGTCGCCCCCCGACTTCAATCCCAGCCGCTTGAATTCCCTCGCCATCCATTCGGCCGTCTTCTCGAGTCCCGGGCTCGGGGTGTCGCGCCCCCCCATCGAGTCGTGCGCGATCATCTCGATGCGGGCCCGAATCTCGGCCTCGGTGATCGTTCCCGCGGCTCGCTTGACTGCCGTCGTTTGGGCCGAGGCCGTCAACGGGTGGGCCACTGCCATCGCGATCAAGATGAGCCGTCTCACCGAGCACCTCCGTCAAACGAAAGCCCCCGATTCTCTGACGCCGGGGGCTGCTGGTTTCGCCGGGAATACTAACGGATCAAACAGAGTCCCGAGAGGGGGCCGGGGAGGCCGGCGGCGGGTCGGGTCGAGGAGCTGGCCTGGGGGGACGGGGCGGGGGGGACGGAGGCTTCCGCCGTTTGAGTTGGGGCCCCGGCGTTGCCGGCTTGGGCGCCGATTTCGGCGGTTTCGGCGGTTTCGGTGGCGGCTCGGGCTGTTGCCGTGGAAGCTCCGCGGGCGGCTGGGTGCTCCCGACCGCCGGTACCGGACCCGACGGAACCATGAAGAGCAGCAGACCGACCACAACCATCCGGTACACTTTTGACATCCTTGCGGCGACGGCTCAGCTGGCTGCAGGCGACGTGCCAACCCCGTCGATTGCTGCTAACCCAATGGGGCACGGCTCGATAGGCCGCGGCGACCGGAATTGGCGCCCCCCGAAAGCGTCACCATTAGAGGACGGTGGTGACCTCGCGTTGACTCGGGTGGCGCGGGCTCGTACGTTGCGCCGCCTATGGCGATACCCCTCCGCCCCCGCCCCGCAACCCACCGGGTCGATCTGCTCGATCCCATGGAGGTCGCTCGGCTCGGCGGGATCGAGGTGCTCACCGAAGAAATCGTCGAAGGGTTCCTCACCGGGCTCCATCGCTCGCCCCGGCGAGGCTTCTCGGTGGAGTTCGCCGAGCATCGAGCCTACCAGCCGGGCGACGAAGTCCGCTACATCGACTGGAAGCTCCTGGCCCGAAACGATCGCCTGTACGTCAAGCAGTTCGAAGAGGAGACCAATCTCCGCGCCATGATCGTGGTCGACACCAGCAAATCGATGGGGTGGTCCGGCGATCCCGAGAACCGGCTCACCAAGCTCGACTACGTGAAGCGATTGGTCGCCGCGATGGTCCTGGTGCTCCTTCGCCAACGCGATGCCACCGGGCTCATCACCTTCGACGAACAGGTCCGCTCGGTGACCCCGCCCCGAGCCCGATCGGCCCACTGGCATCAGTTGTTGGCCGTCCTCCACCGAACCCAAGTCGGGCTCAAGACCGCGGCCGAGCCCGCCCTGCGTCTGGTGATCGACCAGCTCCGCCGTCGGGGCCTCGTGGTGTTCGTGTCCGATTTGTTGCTCGACCGCGACCTGGCCATCAAGGCGCTTCGGTTCCTCCGTCACCGGGGCCACCAGGTGTTGGTGCTCCATGTCATGGATCCGGCAGAGATCGTGTTGGGCGGCCCGGCCGAAGCCCGTTTCGAGGACCCCGAGACCGGTGACGCGGTCACGGTCCGTCCGGCCGATTGGGCCGGGGTCTACGCCAAGACGGTCGAAGGCGTGGTCCATGATTGGCGGCTCGCTTGCCGCCGCCATGGGATCGCCTACGAGCGGGTCACCACCGATACCCCGTTTGGGTTGGCGCTTCGTCAAGCGTTGGTTCGCTCGACCCACGTTGCCTGAGTCATGAGTTTCGCCGCGCCCTGGGCCCTGGCCGGCCTGCTGCTGGCTGGGATTCCGATCCTGCTGCACCTGCTGGCTCGCCGGGAACCCCCCACCGTGCCGTTCCCGGCGACCCGCTATCTGGCGGACGCCGCCAAAATCCATCATCGCCGGCTCAAGCTCCAGCACCTGCTGCTCCTGCTGCTCCGGACCCTGCTGGTGGTCTGCTTGGTTCTGGCGGCCGCGGGACCGAGTTGGCCGACGGCCGGGCTCGGGACTCACCGACCGACCGCGCTGGTGATGATCCTCGACAATTCCCTCTCGAGCGGGGTCATCGAGGGGGGCGAGCCGGCGCTGACTGCGATGAAAGCGGCCGCCCGAGAGGTGCTCGGCCGCGCGACGCCGGAAGATCGGCTCTGGCTGCTGGCCGCCGATCAGGTCCCCTGGCCCGGGGACCGCACGGCGCTTCTCCGGCGGGTCGACAGTCTCGTTCCTTCGGTCCGGCGCATCGACCTCGGGGCGGCGCTGTCGTTAGGCGCAGCAGTCCTCCGCGCCGCCGACCGACCGGGCGAGATCGTGATGATCACCGACCTCCAGCGCTCGGCTTTGAGCGCGACACCCGAGCCGGTCCCTACCGTGGTTCTCCGCCCGGAAACGCCCCCGGTCGCCAATGGGGGCCTGGCGACGGTGGTGGTGGGGAGCCAGCCGTGGGGCCCCGACGGTGGCACCGTCGGTCTGGCGATGACCGGCACCGGCGACCGGGCCCGGCCGGTGACCGTGGCGGCCGGCGACCGACCCCCGAAGCAGGTCTTGATTCGGCCCGGCGGACAGGTCAGCGTGAGGCTGACGGGTTTGGCCTCGGGCTGGGGGACGGTCGACGTCGCCCTCGATCCCGATGAGCTTCGCGCCGACGATCGCCGGAGCGTCGCGGTTCGGGTGAGCCCACCCGCCCGCGTCGGGTGGCGGCCGACCGATCGTTTTCTCGCGACCGCGGCCGACGTCCTGGTGCAGAACGGGCGGATCGTGCCGGGCGCCGAGGTGACTCTCGGATCGTTAGGTCCGGGCGCGTCGGTCGTTCAACCCCCCGCCGACCCGGCCGAGCTCGGGGCCCTCAACCGGTCGCTCGCCGCCAAGGGTTCCCGCTGGCGGTTTGGCGACCTCGATCTGACTCCGACCGCCACCGACAGCGGCCCGTGGCTCGTCCGCGAACGGGTCCTTCGCCGCCATCGGCTCGGGTTTCAGGGCGGGGCCCCTTCCGACGTGCTGGTCACGATTGCCGGCGAGCCGTGGGCGGTCCGCTCGGGGCGGGTGGTGCTGGTCGGCAGTCGGTTCGAGCCCGAATGGACGAGCCTGCCGCTGTCGGCGGCGTTTCTCCCTTTCGTCGACGCCTTGCTCAATCGAGCGGCTCGAGGCGATCTCGCCAATCTGGTGGCCGCGCCGGGAGATCCGGTGCCGATTCCCGATCGAGTGAGCGCGGTGGCTGCGGGTCCCGAGCGGTGGACGGTCGAAGGGGGGGCCCCGTTCCGACCGCCTCGCCCGGGGGTCTACTTCCTGCTCGCCGAATCGGACACCGTGGGAGGCTTGAGCGTCAATCCCGATGCCCGCGAGTCGGATCTGACTCGGGCCACCGATGCCGAGGTCGAGTCCCTCTGGCCCGAGGTCCGGATCGGTTCCCTCGACCGAGCGGCGGCGATGGCCTTTCGCGCAGGCGCCCGGAGCGATCTCCGGGGGCCCTTGCTCTGGCTGGCGGCGCTGTTGGCGCTCGGTGAGGTGGCGCTGGCCAGTGCCCGGCGCCGGTCCTGAATGCTGGCGCCCGTCCTCGACGCCTTCGGCCGCACCCGCTTTGCCAGGGAAGTACTCGATCACCTCCCGGCGGCGGGCGGGACCCTCCGCCTCGGCGGGCTGCCGGGCTCGAGCCCGGCCGTGCTCGCCACCTGGTTGGCCCGGGAGCGTCCGACTCAGCTGGTCGTGATCGTCGCCACCACCCCGTCCGACGCGGAACGGTGGCTCACGGACTTGCTCCAGCTCACCGATCGGCGGGTGGCGCTCTATCCCCAACGCGAAGCGTTAGGGGAGGAAGAGCACCACGTCGAGATCGCCGGCGAGCGGACCGAAAGCCTCGAGGCCCTCCTCACCGGTTCGATCGCCTTCCTGGTGACCACCGCCCGGGCGACCGCCGAACGCACCGCGGTGCCGACGCTACTGCAGGCACTTCGGCTCGACCTCCGCCGCGCCGATGCCAAGCCCCCCCGCGAGGCCGCCGCGCAGTTGGAGGCGATGGGATACGCCCGGGTGCCGACCGTCACCGAGGTCGGTCAGTTCAGCGTCCGGGGCGGGATTCTCGACCTCTACGGCTTCGGGATGGCGGCTCCAGCCCGGGTCGAGTGGTGGGGCGATGTGATCGAGAGCCTCCGCGCCTTCGATCTCACGACGCAACGAAGCGGCGCCGAGATCGACGGCCTCACCGTGCTGCCGATTCGGGCCACCATCCCGGATCGCGGGAACGTGGTGAGCGCTTCATCTACCCGGATGTCGCTCTTGGAGTTGCTCCCGATCGGGAGCCTCGTCCTGGTCGATTCGACGACGGCGAACGGCGAGGAAGTCGCTCGGGCCTGGCGGGAGGCCGAACATCACCTCGAGGTTGCCCGGCGGCTGGGCGAGGAGGTGCCCGCCCGCGCCGACCTCTTCGTGACCCCGGATCGCTGGCGCGAGCTGGTCGATCGTTTCGGCCACATCGGGCTGCGGGAAGACCCCGTCGAGGTGCAAGCCGGATTTCTGCCGCCTGAGAAAGTCGACCGCGATCTCAAGCGGCTCCGGACGATTCTCGACGGCGGCCTGCCGACCCTGATACTCTGCGACAACGAAGGTCAAGTCGAGCGGCTCGCCGAGCTACTCGACGAGCACGGACGGCTCGGCGCGGCCACCCTGATCGTCGGCGCCCTCGACGGCGGGTTCGTGATGCCCTCCCTCCGGGTGATGACCGACCACGAGGTCTTTCGCCGCGCCCGCCGGCTCCGCCGCGCCCGCCGATACCGTCAGGCGGCCCCCACCGCGGCGATCGGCGCGCTCGCCAACGGCGATTACGTCGTCCATCTCGAACACGGCATCGGGATTTATCGGGGGATCACCACCATCGAGGTCGAAGGCGGCGTCCTCGAGGTCGCGGTGATCGAATACGAGGGTGCCGACCGGCTCCACGTCCCGCTCTACCGCCTCGATCAGATCGAGCGCTATCGCTCCGCCGGCGACGGCGACGAGGCGCCGCCCAGGATTCACAAGCTCGGGACCACCTCTTGGAAGAAAACCCGGGATCGGACCCGAGAAGCCATCCAGCGGATGGCGGCCGAGCTCCTCGATTTGTACGCTCGCCGGCAGGTCAGCGCCGGGTTCTCCCATCCGCCCGACACCAAGTGGCAGCGGGAGCTCGAGTCGAGCTTCCTCTACGAAGACACTGCGGATCAGCGCAAGTCGACCGACGACGTCAAGCGCGATCTGGAACGGCCAGTGCCGATGGATCGGCTGCTGGTGGGCGACGTCGGGTATGGCAAGACCGAGATCGCCGTCCGGGCCGCCTTCAAGGCGGTTCAAGGGGGCAAACAAGTGGCTGTCCTGGTCCCCACCACGGTCTTGGCCGAGCAGCACGGACGGACCTTCACCGAGCGACTGGCCGACTTTCCGGTCCGGGTCGAGGTCCTTTCGCGGTTTCGAACGGTCAAGGAGCAGAAGGCGGTGCTCGGAGAGCTTGCCAATGGGACGGTCGACATCGTGATCGGGACCCATCGCGTCCTCTCGAAGGACGTCGCCTTCAAGGATCTCGGGCTCCTGGTTGTCGACGAGGAGCATCGGTTTGGCGTCAAGCACAAGGAGCGCCTCAAATCGCTTCGGCTCGCGGTCGACGTGCTGACCCTCACGGCCACCCCGATTCCCCGCACCCTCCATCTCTCGCTGGCGGGGATTCGGGACCTCAGCCTGATCGAGACCGCCCCTCGCGATCGCTCGCCGATCCTCACGTTCATCGAACCGTGGGACGACGGGCTCCTCGAGGAGGCGTTCGCCCGCGAGCTCGATCGGGGGGGCCAAGTCTTCATGGTCCACAATCGGATCGAAACCATCGAAACGATCGCGTCGCGGGTGCGTGCCCTGGCGCCGCGGGCTCGGGTGGCCGTCGGCCACGGCCAGATGCCCGCCGACGATCTCGAGGCCGTGATGCGGCGGTTCGTCGCCGGGGAAGTCGACATCCTGGTCTCGACGATGATCGTCGAGTCGGGGCTCGACGTCGCCAACGCCAATACCATGGTGGTCCACGACGCCCATCGATTCGGACTGGCGCAGCTCTACCAACTCCGGGGTCGGGTGGGTCGGAGCCACCGACGGGCCTACTGCTACCTCCTCACCCCCGACCTGATTGACCCCGACGCGGAGGACCGGCTCAAGGTGCTCGAGCACCACACCGAGCTGGGGGCCGGCTATCGGATTGCCCTCAAAGACCTCGAAATTCGGGGGGCCGGAAACCTCCTCGGGAGCGAACAGTCGGGCCACGCTCAGGCCGTGGGGTTCGATCTCTACCTCCGCTGGCTCGAGGACACCGTCCGGTCGCTCCGGAAGGGCGGCGCCTTGGCCGAGCAGCCGGCGCCTCCCGATGTCGTCTTCGATCGCCCGGCCCACCTCCCGGACGACTTCGTCGGCGACGACGATGCCAAGCTCGATTTCTACCGGCGACTGGCGCGAGCGAGCGGGCCTGGTGAAATTGATGAGTTACGCCAGGAACTCCGGGAACGGTTCGGACCGATCCCCGAGGTGGCCGAGCGGCTTCTCGACCTCACCCGCCTCCGGATCGTCGGAGCGGCGCTTGGGATTCAGCACGTTCTGGTTCGAGGCGACGAGGCACGGGTCAGTTTCCGCGCCGGCACGACGCCGCGGATGGCCCGTCTCACCGCGGCGCTCGATCGGGTGCAGCTGTCGGCGGACGTCCGCCGCACCGTTCCCCTCTCGCTCCGGCTCGTGCGACTGGGCGGCGAAGACATCATCCCCGCGTTGGTGAGGGCGCTGCGACAAGTGAATTCAAGCGACGGCGGGTGATCCGTCGCGACGGCATTCATCGATCGATCATCATTGGAACGGGAGTTGGAGAGGACATGAATCGCAGGATCATTGGTGTGATTGTCGCCGGAGCGCTGCTCGGCGGGTGTGAACGGTTCGCCGCGCGCTCCGATGTGGCCGCCGAAGCCGGCGCCCTACAGCTCTCGGCCGAACGGGTCGGCGAAATCGTCGCCAAAATGGGCCAAGGGCCCACCATTCAGGCCGCCGAGTTCGTCTCGAACCTGTGGCTCGATTACGCCCTGTTCGCGCGGGCAGTCGCCGACGGCTCGCTCAAGTCCGATTCGGCCACCATCGCCGAAGTCCGCTGGCCCACCATCGCCAACGCCCGGCTCCGGATCTTCAACGATTCGCTGTCGACCCACCGGGGCCCGCCGACGTCCGGGGCGATCGATAGCGCCTACGACGCGCCGAATGCCCGCATCCTTCAACACCTGATTGTGATCCCGAAGGGTCCCACCGCGGCCGACACCGCCGCCGCTCGGAAGGCCGTGCTGGCCGCCGGGGCCCGGATCAAGGCGGGCGCCAGCTTCGGGCAAGTGGCCGCCGACGTGGGCGAAGACAACAGCAAGGGTGATCAGGGATACCTGGGATACCTGGAACGGGGCCGGCTGGTCAAGGAGTTCGAGGATGTCGGCTATGCCCTGTCGCCTGGCCAGGTGAGCGATCTCGTCACGACCCAATTCGGGTTTCACCTGATTCGCCGGCCCACGCTGGAGGAGTCGCGGAGCCGAATCACCATGGCCCTCAGCCAGTCCGGCTCCGCCCGGGGCGACTCGATTTACCTGGCCCAGCTGACCGAAGAGGCCGACCTGAAGGTGTCCGGCGGCGCTGCGACCGCGATGAAGGCCGCCCTGGCCGATCCCGACGGCAATCGCGGCTCGACCCGGACGCTGGTCGCCATGAAGGGCGGCAACGTCACGGTCGCCGATTTGGTTCGATGGACTTCCCTCGTCCCGATCAACAATCGGATCCAGTTCCGTCAGGCCGAAGACAGCCTCGTCGCCGGGTACGCGAAGAGCCTGGCCCATCAGGTCCTGATGCTCCGGAAAGCCGACTCCGCCAAGATCCAGGTGCCGGCGCCGATGTGGCAGTTCATCACATTGCAGTACACCCAAACGGTCGATCAGCTCCGGAACGCCTTGGGACTCGACGTCCCGGAACTGGCCGAGAACTCGACCTTGACACCCGAGGCCAAGAGCAAGCTGGCGGGCGAGAAGGTCGAGGCCTTCTTCGGCCGGTTGGTCGAGGGGCAAGCCCAGATGGCGCAACTCCTCCCCGAGCTCGGTGACTATCTCCGAGCGAAAAAGCTCGGCCGGGTCAATCAAGCCGGCTTGGCGCGGGCGGTCGAGCTGGCGATGGCGCAACATCGGCGCGATTCGGCGGCCGCGGCGGCCCGACCACCGGCCAACGTCGTCCAGCCAGCGCCCGGTGGGCCGCCGATTTCCGACACGACCGGCCAGGACTAGTCGATTCGGATGCGATCCACGCGAGCGATGTTGGGCGGCTTGGTGCTCGGAGCGGCTGTCGCTGGCTTGGCGACGGCCCAGCAGCCCGACACGGCCGGCGTCATCGATCGGATCGTGGCCGTGGTCGGCGCTCGCGCCATCGTGGCCACCCAGTTGCAGGAACGGGCGTTCGCCGAACTAGGCCAAGATCTGCCCACCAATCCCAAGGAACGCGACGAGCTCCTCAAGGCAGTCCTCAACGCCCTGATCGACGAGGAGCTGGTCGTTCAAGAGGCGCAGCGAGACACTGCGATCAAGGTTACCGACGAGGAAGTCACCCGGTCCGTCGACGAGTTGTTTCGCAACGCCCGCGGTCGCTACAGCTCCGAAGAGCTGTTCCGAAAGGACCTGGCCAACGCGGGGTTCCAGACCCTGGAGGAATGGCGGAGCTACTCCAGCGATCAGCAGCGGCGCCGATTCTTGACCGACCGATTCTGGGATCGGCTCAACGGCCAGCAGAAGCTCAAGTCGATCGCGCCGACCGATCGGGAAGTCAAAGACTGCTTCGACTCGAACTGCCTCCGGATCCAGACTCGCGGTGAGGGAATCTCGTTTCGGCAGATTGTGATTGGTCCGAAGCCGGCCGACTCCGCGAAGGCCCGCGCCCGGACCTTGGCCGATTCCATCCTCGCAGCGCTCAGAGCCGGAGGCGATTTCGGGGTCGCGGCACGGCGATTCTCGATGGACCAGGGGACTCGCGACCAAGGGGGTTCCCTCAACTGGATCCGGCGCGGACAGGGTTGGGACCCCAAGTTCGAGGACGCGGCATTCTCTCTCAAGGTCGGCCAGATCTCCGACCCCGTCGAAACGGCGTTCGGATACCATTTGATCCAAGTGGAACGGGCCCAACCCGCCGAGATCCAGGTCCGCCACATCCTCCTTCGGCCGGCGCTCGATTCCACCAACGCCGAAGATGCTCGGAAGGCGGCCGAAGTCGCCTACCTTGCCATCAAGGGTGGGGCGGCGTTCGACAGCATTCAGCGGATCCATCATGACAAATCCGATGAACGCGAGGCGACCCAGTTCCCGATTGCCAACCTCCCGCCGGCGTACGCCAACGCCGTCCGCGATTTGAAGGTGGGCGATTTGGCGCCGCTGTTCGAGCTCGAGGACCCAGAGCCCTTCCGAGCCAAGCAGGTCATCCTCCAGGTGATCGCGCGGATTCCGGCTGGTGCCCCACGCTTCGAGGACGTCCAAGATCGGATCCGCAACAATCTCGGCAGCGTGCTGGCGCGCCGGCGCTACCTCGAAAAGATGCGTCAGGCAACCTACGTCGAGGTCCGAACGCTTTGACCGGGACTGGCCGTCCTCGACTGGCCATCACCCTCGGCGATCCTCGCGGCATCGGTCCTGAAATCGTCGCCAAGGCGCTCGCCCAACCGCTCGACGCCCACGTCACGATCATTGGAGCAGACGACCAGATCACCGCGCTACCAGGCGATGCGAAAGTGTCCGTTGGGATCTGGAAATCGGGTAGCGGGGCCCGGCCGGAGGACTTGCCGAGGGCCACCCGGGCCGGCCAGCTCGCGGGCCACGCGGTCGAGCGAGCGGTGAAGATGGCGTTGGGGGGCGAGGTCGATGGGATCGTTACGGCCCCTGTCGAGAAACATGCCCTCCACCTCGCGGGGTTTCGATATCCCGGGCATACCGAGTGGCTGGCTCACCTCGCTGGCGACGTCGACGTGGCGATGATGCTCGCCTCCGAGCGCCTTCGGGTCGTGCTGGTGACGACCCACGTGGCCCTCCGGGACGTTCCGGCGTTGCTCACCACCGATCGAGTCGTCCGGACCGGACGGACGGCGGAGCGGGCGCTCCGAGAGTGGTTCGGGATCGAGCGACCCCGGCTGGCGCTCTGCGCGCTCAACCCCCACGCCGGGGAGCAGGGCTTGTTTGGCGACGAGGAAGCTCGGGTTCTGGCGCCCGCGGCGGCGGCGTTAGGTGCGGCCGGACCGCTTCCGGCCGATACTGTGTTCGTGCGGGCGATGGGGAACGAGTTCGACGCGGTGTTGGCGCCCTATCACGACGTCGGGATGACCGCGATCAAGGTCGCCTCGTTCGGCAGCGGGGTGAACGTGACGCTCGGGTTGCCGTTTCCGCGAACCTCCCCCGACCACGGCACCGCCTTCGACATCGCCGGGCACGGCGTGGCCGACGCCGCGAGCATGCGTCAGGCCATCGAGCTGGCCGCCCGCATCGCCGCTCGGGTATCGCCGGCCTGATTTCGCCTTAGCCGCACTATCCGCCCTATTCTACCAACCGCACCGCCTTCACCCGCCGCCCTTCCATCTCGACGATTTCGAACTTGAGCCCGTCGGTCGCTACCCGATCTCCCGCCTGGGGCAGCCGACCCAGCTGGCCGAACAAATAGCCGCCCAGCGTGGTATAATCGCCGTCGTCGATCGCGGCATCGTGTTCGGCGTTGAACGCCGCGATCGTCGTGGCGCCGTCGATCGTCGGCTTCCCCTCGGGAGTCGCCGGGACCCGTTCGGCAGCATCGTATTCGTCGAAGATCGGCCCGACGATCTCCTCGAGCAGGTCCTCCATGGTCACCAGGCCGGCGGTCCCGCCGTACTCGTCCAGCACGATCGCCATATGGACCTTGAGTCGCTTCATGTCGGCCAGCACGTCCTCGACCTCGCGGGTGCCCGGCACCAACAGAGGCGCCCGGGCGATGGCACCCACGAGCGAGGTTGGGTCGCTTCGTAACGTTCGGAGGATGTCCTTGGCGTGAACGACTCCAGCGATCTCGTCCAGCGAGTCGAGGTGGACCGGGTAGCGAGACCGCTGGGCCGAGGCCACGATGTCGGCCGCCTGTTCGATGGTCAGGTTGGCCTCGAGTGCCACGATCTCGGTCCGCGGCGTCATGACGTCGAGTGCGGTCTTTTCGGTGAACTCGAAGACCCCCTCGAGGAGCCTGGCATCCTGCGATTCCAGTCGGCCGCCCTCTTGAGATTGCTCGACCAACATCCGGATCTCTTCGGGGCTGTGGAGTCGTTCGTGATCGCCGACCGGCGGGACCCGGAACAGCCGGAGCAGGGCGTTGGCCGAGCCATTGAGCACCTTGATCGGCCCGGTCATGACCCAGGCGAAGGCGGCCAACGGATAAGCGACCCATCGGCTCACGTCCTCGGGAAAGAGGAGGGCGACGGATTTCGGCATCAACTCGCCCAGAATGATGTGGAGCACGGTGATGATCGCGAACGCGATCGCGACGGCGATCCCGTGCACCGCCACCGGCTGCAGGCTCGCGGGCAGGAAGCCAAAGGCGCCCTCGACCAGGCCCGCCAACGCGGGCTCGCCGATCCACCCCAGTCCCAGGGACGAGAGCGTGATCCCGAGCTGCGTCGCCGAGATGTACCGATCGAGCGATTGAACGGCGCGCCGGGCCAACGTAGCTTTGCGGTCGCCCGCCCGGCTCATCTCGTCGAGGCGGGTTTTTCGGGCGCCCACCAAGGCGAACTCGGCGGCGACGAAGAAGGCGTTGGCGAGCACCAGAAGGACGACGCCGAAGAGACCCGGAAGGATGCTGGCTGGAGGAGGCTCCATACCCGACAACGTTAGTACCCTACCCGCCCCCGGGCGAGAGGTGATATCCCGCAAGCTCCTCTTGGTGCTGGCGTTCACGGCCACGTTCATGGTGGTCGAGGCGGTGGCCGGCTGGGTCAGCGGCGCCCTCGCCCTGTTGGCCGACGCCGGCCACATGCTGATCGATGTCGCCGCCCTGTCGCTCTCGGCCTTCACGGCCTGGGTGGCCCGTCGTCCCGCCACCCCGTCGAAGACGTACGGTTACCTGCGGCTGGAGATCCTGGCGGCCGTCGTCAACGGAGCTGCGCTGATCGGGATCGCGGCGGCGGTCATCTTCGAAGCGGTCGAACGGCTCGAATCGCCCCGACCGATCCGGGTCGACATCTTCCTGGCGGTGGCCCTGATCGGCCTCCTCATCAACCTTTTCAGCCTCCGAGTCCTCCACGGGGTCCGGCATGGCGGCCTCAACATCCGGGGGGCCTATCTCCACGTGTTGGGAGACACGCTCGGATCGGTGGGCGCGCTGATCGCGGCCTTGATCGTTCGGTATACCGGTTGGACCCTGGCCGACCCGATCGTCTCGATCGTTTTGTCCCTCTTGATTCTGGGCGGGGCGTGGCAATTACTTCGCGAGAGTACCGACGTTCTCCTCGAGGGCGCTCCGCCCCACCTCCCAATGGACGAGGTTCGCGGCCGGCTCCTCCAGGTCGGCGGCGTCAGCGACGTCCATGATCTCCACGTCTGGACCGTCACCAGCGGCGTGGTCGCCATGAGTGGCCATGCCGTGGTCCCCGATCTCGCGCGCCACCCGGAGGCGCTCCTCGGCATGCTCGAGGAGCTGAAGCGGCTCGGGATCCACCATTCCACCCTGCAGCTCGAGGTCGTCGATCACTGTGAAGGGCTCGACTGCCTCCGCCAGGTGCCGGTGGGCGATGGGCATCATCAGGCCCATGGTCACGCCCACTAGAGGGCGGACCGCGGACAGGAGGGCGGCAGATCCACCGGTCGCGAAAGTGATGCTCGGGCCGCTTTGGGCCGCCCGCCCGCCTGCCCGCCGCGCCGGCTTGCCCTTTCTTGGCCGCCGCTCTATATATGCGCCGCGAACGGGGGCTGGCTGCTGTGCAGATACGAAACATCGCGATTATCGCCCACGTCGACCACGGGAAGACCACCCTCGTCGACCAGATGCTCCGGCAGGCGGGCGCGTTCCGCGAGAACCAGCACGTCGAGGAGCGGGTAATGGATTCCAACCCGCTCGAACGGGAGCGGGGAATCACGATTCTCGCCAAGAACACGGCCGTTCGGTGGGGTGAGACCAAAATCAACATCGTCGATACTCCGGGGCACGCGGATTTCGGCGGCGAGGTGGAGCGGATCCTCCGAATGGTCGACGGGGTTCTGATTCTGGTCGATGCCGCCGAGGGGCCAATGCCCCAGACCCGGTTCGTTACCCGGAAGGCGCTCGGCCTGGGCTTGCGGCCAATCGTCGCCGTCAACAAAATCGACCGCGCCGACGCCGAGCCGCTCCGGGTCCATCACGAGGTCCTCGGCCTTTTCATCGACCTCGAAGCGTCGCACGACCAGCTCGATGCTCCCTTCCTGTATACCTCGAGCCGAGCCGGCACTGCTACGACGGAGCTCGACCGGCCCGGTACCGACTTGACGCCTTTGTTCGAGACCATCGTCGCGTACGTGCCCGCGCCTCGAGGTGATCCCAACGGGCCCTTTCAGATGCTGATTTCGACCCTCGATCATTCCCCGTTCTTGGGCCGGCTTGGGATCGGGCGGATCGAGCGAGGCACGGTCCGGGTCGGTGAGCCGGTGGCCTTGCTGCCGTTAGGCGAGCCGGGACTGGTTGCCGAAGAGGTGATCGAGCGGAGCAAGATCACCAGGCTCTACACCTTCGACGGGTTGAATCGGGTCGAGGTGGACGGAGCCAGCGCCGGGGACATCGTCGTGGTATCGGGGTTCGAGGGCATCGAGATCGGAAAGACCATCACCGACGTCGGTCTGCCGGAACGGTTGGAGGGGATCGCGGTCGAGGAGCCGACCATCTCGGTCGATTGCTCCCTCAACAACTCGCCGTTCTCCGGTCGAGAGGGGAAGTACGTCACCAGTCGCCAGGTCCGCGATCGGCTGTTCAAGGAGCTCGAGCGCAACGTCGCGCTCAAGGTCGAAGAGACCGATTCTCCCGACACCTTGGCCGTCAGCGGGCGCGGGGAGCTGCACCTCGGCATTCTGATGGAGACGATGCGCCGGGAAGGGTACGAATTCCAAGTGTCGCGACCCCGGGTCATCACCAAGGAAGGCCCCGACGGCGAGCGGCTCGAGCCGTACGAGGAGCTTCTCATCGATATCCCCGAGGGCGTCATGGGGTCGGTGATGGAAAAATTGGGACCCCGGCGAGCCGAAATGACGGAGATGCGGAACCCGGGGCAGGGTACCGCGCGGTTGGTGTTCCGGATCCCCTCGCGCGGCCTGTTCGGATATCGGTCGGAGTTCTTGACCGATACCCGGGGTACCGGGACATTGCACCACCGGTTCCTGGAGTACGGCCCCTGGGCCGGTCCGCTCGCCGGTCGCAAGCGGGGGGTTCTGGTCGCTGATCGCGAGGGGACGACGGTGGCCTTCGCGCTCGGTAACCTCCAGGAGCGGGCCCAAATGTTCGTGGCGCCAGGCAAGGAGGTCTACGAGGGGATGATCGTGGGCGAGAATTCCCGGCCCGAGGACATGGATGTCAACGTGGCCAAGGAAAAGAAGCTCACCAACATGCGGACCACGGCTTCGGATGAGAACGTCATCCTCGAGCCGCCTCGCGACATCACGCTCGAGTACGCCCTCGAGTACATCGAGGACGACGAGTTGATCGAGATAACCCCGAAGTCGATCCGGCTTCGGAAACGAGTGTTGGCCCAAACGGACCGGAAGCGAGCCGCTCGTGCGGCCGCCCGAATAGCCGGCGCATCGTAGCCGGCCGGACGCACCATGAACCCCAAGAGGAAGGTGGAAACTACCATGTCGGCCCTGGTGGCGTCGTATGAGGCAGTGGACCTGCGCCGTCCTTTCGACGAGGAAGATGACGAAGACGCTGACTCTTTCAATTTCGACGACGACGACGACGAAGACGGCGAAGACGATGAGCTCGACGACGACGACGAGCTCGATGACGACGACGAGGATGACGTCGACGCCGAAGACTTCGAGTTCGACGAGGACGACGATCGGTGAGAGCGCGGGAGGAGCCCTTGCTCCCGATGACGGCCCGCGGATCGGCGTTTCCGGCTTGCCCCGGCCACCAGGGCCGGCTATCCTATCCCCGTGTGCTCGGCGGGGGCGCCGGCCGGCGCGGGAGTTGCGGGCTCGTAGCTCAGGTGGTTAGAGCGCACGCCTGATAAGCGTGAGGTCGGTAGTTCAACTCTACCCGGGCCCATTGTTTCAAGTCGTTAGGCCGCTGTGAGTTCGCTCACGGCGGTCTTTTTGTTCGCGGGCCTATGGTGTCGATTCGGTGTCGATTCAGAGCGGAGTGGCGGTGTCGATTGAGGCGTGAGGTCGGTTCCTCACACCGCGACCGCGGCCGTTTGTCGCCGGGCGGCGAGTGCTTGCCGCTGGCTTTCGGCGTCCGCTCCCTGGTAACAGCGGATGATCACCTGCGGGCTCTTCCAGCCTCCGAGATCGACTAAATCTCGTAGGGCCGCCTGGCGCAGCTCAGTCGCAAACTTCCGTCGGAGACTGTGCCAGCCGAGTCCTGGCCGATGGGGAACGCCCGCCGTCGCTGCGATCCTACGCCACCAGCTCCGCGCGAGATGCCGCGCTACCGGAGCCTGAGGATTCGACGGGGCAGGGAACAGCCAGCCGTCCCCCACGTGCGCTTTGGTCCGCCGGTAACTGCGAATTGCTTCAACCGCCTGAATAGTTAGCGGGGTCGAATGCTCATTCCCGATCTTGTCGTTCACACCTCGCCAGCGAACCATGTTCCGGTCCAAGTCGAGGTCCGACCATCTGAGCTTGAGAACTGAACCGATTCGGTGCCCAGTCTCGTTCGCGAGCACCAGCGCCAACTCGTACTCCGGCGCCAACTCCTTGGCCGATTCCCTCATTGCCAGGTACTGCTCGTGTGGGAGGATCGGTCGCTGCGCGGCGCCCTCTCGCGGGAACGGCATTCCCTTGAGTGGGTTTCTCTCCAACAGATAGCCGCCGTTTCCGTCGCCCGCCTGCGTGGCCCAGTTGAGCACCGCTTGCAGGAACTTGAGATTCTGCACGATCACCCGGTTTCCGATCGGCCGGCCCTTCGATTTCTTGCCTGGCCGTCGATCGCCGCGTTGCCGGCGGCACTGGATGAACGCGTCCCAGTCGCGGCGCGTCAGCGTCTCCGCTGTGCGGTTGGCGCTCCAGCATTCCAAGAACATTACTGCTGCACGCCGGTCGTGCGAGCGGGAGCCTAACGATTTTTGGGGTGTGACCTCACGTTCGTAGATGTCAAAGAGCGTTTGGAGCAGCGCCGGTTCCTTCGCCCGGATCGGGGCGCTCCGCAGCGCGGCCGCGACTTCATCGGCTTGTGCCTTGGCGCGCTTTCGATCGCGATGGCGGAGGGCGATGCGCTGCCGTCGGCCATCGACGTAATGCTCCAGAAAGAGGAGTCCGGTTTCGGGGTGCTCGAATACCCGCACCCGATTTCGGCCTCGCTCGCCGGTGGAGTAGCTCCACCGCTTGGTTGCTGGGTTCATCGTGGCGCTCCCTTCTGAGCGTCGACGATGGCCCGCGCAACCTGCCCCGGCCCAACAGTGAGAAGCTGCACCCGCGGACGGGGACAGCGCAAGCTCAGGGGCTTTCGAGGCAGGTCGGCGCGGCGAACCAGGGGGGTGTGGGGCTTGCCGGCATTCGAGAGGCTTCCATCGCGGATCAATCGGGAAAGGTGGGACTTCGAGTAACCGCTCTCGGTGGCCGCGGCGCGGAGGTCGAGTAGCTCGTCGGCGACACCGTTCTCGGCGGCTTCGATGTCATCGAGAATCGCACCGGTCAAGGCCGCCGCGTTGGCCATGAACCCAAGTTGAGCGAACCGCTCCTGCTCCTGTCGCCAACGGGCGATGGCTTCTCGCAACGGGGTGGGGTCGGTCATCGGTCGAGTCCTGGGGCAAACGTTGCCAACGCAAAGCCCCGGGCCACCTTACCCGGGGCATCTGCACCCACTGGACCCGAACGTTTACGACGGGCTTGGCGAAGGGGTTCCCAATAGCACTCGGAGCTTGGACTTGGCTCGATGCATCAGGACCCTCGCGGTCGTTGGTCGCCGAGCCGTTGGCGTCTCCTGTTGTCGGGCGCGCAGCTCGTCACGCTCGCCCGGGGTGAGCGAGCGCAGATACCGCCGGCGCGTTGACCCCGGCAGGGCCTCCAGCAGACGCCACCACGGTTCCTGTCGAGGTCTGCTCCGACGGCCGGGCAGGGCGTCGTCCGAGACGCGCTCGGCCAGGCGGCTTCGCGCGGCACGGTGAAGGCTGGTGGTCCGCGGCGGCGTTTGTCGGAGGCTGGTCACCACTTGGGGGACTTGAACGAGAAGTAGCCGCCTGATTTCTGCTGCGAGGAATTCTTGATCGGCCTCGGGATGGCGCTCCCTTAGGGCAGCGTGAACCTGCCTGAGTCGATCGGGGTGAAGTGGCCGAGCAAATGGCGATTTCGCGAAATCAACTCCGGGGTCGCCGTGACACGTCAGCAGAATGCTGAGAGCTAGGGCTTGGTCGATCTGGACGGCGGGATCACCAACGACCGAGGCGAACAGCATATTGAGCGACGAGAGTCGGCCGGTGAGGACGAAGCCGTTCGTGACGGGGTCCTCCTCGACCGCCAAAATGGGCCAGCGGAAGTTGGCTGAGTGAAGCGGCTGATCCGCTCGCGGCGCGATATCCTCGATCGTTGGCGCGGGTAGTCCGAACGCCTCGAGAAGGGGGCGCTCGGAGGTTTGGAAGTGCGCCGCTCGCTGGATCGGGAAAGCCTCGATCGCCGTCACCACCCGTTCCTGGTCTTGCGGCGAGGCCCAGACCTCGAAAGCGGGGGCATGGAGAACCTCGTAAGTGAAGAACGTCGGAAGCCAGCCGCCGCCGCGGCTCAAGGCCTCGCCGATGATGCGTTCGGCCTGCTCCGCGGAGGGCGGCGACCGCTTGAGGATGACCCACGGTTGACCCCGGAAGCCCTGGTCAAAGAACGCTTTGGCCCAACCAGTTCTTGTCGCGGGTGTATTGTCCGTACTCATGGCAACTCGTTTCCGGTGTGTCGTTCTCAGAGCCAAGACGTACGCTGCTCGGTACCCGAATTGTCGTCAAGTCCGAACGGTTCGTGACGGCATCTGTTTGACGGCTGACTTCCCCGTGGGTCCGAGCTTTGGGATGTGTCGGTGTGAAGGACATTGGCGGGCTCGCCCCGTCTGCACCGCCTTTTTCAAACGGTGGTCCGACCGCGCGGCGGGTTCCGTACCGGCCGGAGTCACGCTGCGGCGGGAGGTGCCAGGAACTAAACCGGCCTTCGTCCGTGGTCGCTCGTGCGTCCTTCGTACGTCCTAACTTACGTCCTTCGTGCGTCCACCGTGCTTCCTTCGAGTGTTTCCGACGTTCTTCCGAGCTTTTTCCTAGGGTTTTCCCAGGAACGTAACCGTCGGAGCACCTGAAAGCTCTGGCGGCTGCGGGCGAACCGTGGGAGCAGCTCCTACTCATCGGCGCCGCGGGGTTATCGAGGTGTCGAGCTACGAGATCGGGTCCGGGGCCTCGCGAACTCGCGCTCGCGCCGTTGGCCCCGCCGGGTCCCAAAAGCTACCGCGGATTAACTGCTGCGATGTGGCGGCGGGAAGAAACGTGTTCGGGGTTTTGCGGGCGACGACAAACAACTGATCCCGGGGTTCATTCAACCGCCGCGAGGCCTTGGAGTCCGCTTTTCTCAGCGAAGTTTTCTTTTGACGCGCCGGGCCGCCCTGACGGGATCGAGGTCCACATCATGCTCCCATAATCGTATCACTTGCCACCCCCTCGCCTTGAGAGCCGCGGCGACTCTGACATCCCGAGTCCGGTTCTCGACCAATTTCGCCGCCCAAAACTCATGGTTGTTGGTTGGTGCCGTGTAGTGAAGGCGGCAGCCATGCCAGAAACAGCCGTCGACGAAAACGGCAACCCGATGCCGCGGGAAAACGATGTCCGGTCTGCCGGGAAGGGGGGCCTTCAAGCGGTAGCGAAAGCCCATGCTCCATAGGGCATGGCGCAAGGCCACTTCTGGCCCAGTGTTGGTCCCCCGAATGCGCGACATTACCTCCGAGCGGGTCAGCGCCTTTGCGACCCGCCTTTCTGAAGCGGTAGCTGAAGAGTCCAACCCCCTAGGTTTCGCCACGCGCCTCACTCCAAGTGCGCCCGAACGTACTCCGCGATCCCCCACGCCATCAAAGGCGGGACGGCGTTCCCAATCATGCGAAAGCGGTCGCCCATGTGCCCAACGAAACGAAATGCGTCCGGAAAACTTTGAAGGCGCGCAGCCTCGCGCACGGAAATGGTTCTCCCTTGGTCGGGATGGATGTGCGTATAAACATCCTTGGCGAAGTGGGCAGTCACCGTCCAGGCGGGCCGGTTCCATATGAGCTTCTTGTACTTGTCCTTGAAGATGTCGTCCCGGTAGCGCTTCAGCCGGGTCGGCAGCTCGTCATACAGCATCCCGGGCCGCATGAGCTTGAAGGCCGAAAGGTCCTGGCGGTTGTGCCATCGAGAAATGTGGTCGGTGATCATTCCGTTCGACCCTTCCCGCATGATGCTGGCGTATCTCGACAAGCTTCCCCTACCGCGTTCATACTGCATCGGCTCGGTGAAGGTGCCGTGCGGAATGGCCGGCAGGTCGCGAATCGCTCGGGCCATGGTCGTCTCATCGGCCAGGTCTAGCATGCCAACGCGGAAATTGAGGGCGAAGTCGCGCAGCCCAGCCGCGTCGATCTTTAAGCCAAGATTCCGACGAGTTCCAATGAAGATTACACGCTGCCTATCTTGAGGCACTCCAAACCACCTGGCGTTTACCAGGGCGTATGTGCATCGATAACCGATGCCGGCGAAGTGCGCCGCTATGTTCTGGGCGACATCGGCTCCATCAATTGAGAGCATTCCGGGCACGTTTTCCATGACGCACACCGGCGGCCGAAAGTACGAGACGTAGTCCAAGAAACGGCGATACAGCCGATTTCTTGGGTCTCGTAGGAGGTCTAGGGCCTTCCCCTGTAGCGATCGGATCTTCCCCCGGCCGACCTTCGACCAGCCTTGACAAGGCGGGCCGGCGATGATGGCGAGGAGACCGGGCGGGCGGCGGCCGATTAGAGACGCCAGGTCTTCCGGGCCAAACGTCAGCAAGTCGTGGTTGAGGGTCAGCCCGTGGGCGCTCGCGAAGTTCAGTTCGTGGGTGCGGGCAGCTGCGGGATCGCTATCGATGGACGCGAGCGGTGCGCACCCGGCCCGGGTCCATCCCCACGTGAATCCACCAGCTCCCGAAAAGAGGTCGATGATCTTAGGCTGATTTTGGCCGGCATCGGGAAGGGTCATATCATCCGCGAGAGCTTGAGTCGAGCGGTGCTGGCTTGGAGGCACCGGGGCGCAAAATACGCGAGACGAGGGTGCCGGTGCCAGGGATGGCGGCCACCGCCCTGTTGGGAGACTGGTCCGGAACCCTTTGGGCGGCTTCAACTTCCAGGGGGTCGGCCGCCAGTTTGGTCCAGCGGCGTGCCGTGACGACCCAAGACTGACGCCTGTTGCTTGAGAGGTCTTCCGTGGTTGCGCGTCCGATCCAGCGAAGGCCCCTATCCGGGGGGGGGGCTTTGCCTGCAACGCCTTACCAGGCTTCAACTTCCGGGCTGGCGCTGTTAGCCTTATCGCAGCCGGCGTAGCCGGTGGTGGCCGGGCTGGCCGCCACCTCGACATTTTCAGATTCCGTGGGGCTCACCCTTCGCCCGAGTGACCGGTAAATGGTCGAGCCTTGCGCAGTCCAGCAATACCTTCCGCTCCGACTGCCCAACGAACCGTTCGTCCGACATCAGGGATCAAGCGTCCTCGATCTGTTTACCGGAGTCGGCGGCCTTGCGCTCGGCTTTCGCCAAGATGGGTACGAAGTCATTGGCGTCGACAACGACCCCATGGCCGCGCAGGTGTATGAACTCGCGGGCATTGGATCGTACGTCTCGGCCGACCTGCTGACGGACCTTGTCATCAAGGACGTGATGGTCGTTACTGGTGGGCCACCGTGCCGGCCGTGGTCCATTGTCAACACGAAACGCCGACGGAGTGCGCACGCCGACCATGCGCTTCTTGGGCGGTTCTTCCAACACATTCGAGAGATTCGGCCTGCTGCCTTTCTGATGGAGAACGTCCCGGTGCTGCAAGGAGACTCGACCTACCGGGCTTGCATTCAGGAGGTGCGCGCGTCCGGCTATTCGGTCGCGTCGCAAGTGATCAAGTATTCCGATTTTGGATCGGCGACCTCCCGACGGCGTCTCTTCACGGTGGGCATCCGAGCCTCGGTCGTGGGAGCCACCGACTTCTTCACGCGGTTGGAGGCAAGGCATGCCCCGGCCACGACGGTTGGTGCCGCGATTTCTTGGCTGCGCGACATGGGGCGCGATCAGTACCCCGATCACGATTGGAGTTTGCTGGAGACGATCCACAAGTACGAACATCGATACCAGGACGGCCGGTACGGCTGGAAGCGGCTTGCCTACGATAGGCCGGCTCCGAGCTTTGGTAGCATTGCAAAGACGTACATCCTCCACCCAGAAGCAGGCACGAACGGGTTCCCGCTCCGAGTCCTCTCGGTCCGAGAAGCGATGTGTATTAGCGGCCTTCCGACCGAGCTGCGCTTTCCGAATGGCGCCAGTCGATCCAAGCGCTACCAAATGGTCGCCAATGTAGTGACTCCGGCTGTAGCCCGAGCCTGCGCGGGGGTCTTGCGAAACATGCTTGGTTCGACGACGCCGGACCACAGTGACGGGTTTGTTGCGGCGGACTCGGCGCCCAGCCTCGAGCTTTGAAGCCAATGCGAGAAATCCTTCTCTCCGATCTGGTGTGCGATGCCCTCGGCCCACGCGGCGGGCCTCGCGAACGATTGGCGGAGAGCCCACTGAACGAGTATGTCACCGGCGTCCTTGCCCCAATGAATGGAGCACCTGCTCCCGATATCGACGCGGAGGCGGCGCTACCGACTGAAGATTATTTGGAAGAAACCGAGGAGACCGAGGAGGATGACGACGTTGGTCTGCTGCCATTCGCGCCGGTGCTGGATCCGCAGCACCGCCCGTTTTCGATGGGCCTCTCATTCATCGTCCAAGCGGCCGAGGAAGACCGCGCGCTTGACCTCTGCATAACTTGGGCACGGTATCAGCGCGACGACGGCCCACCGGTTACGTGGATTCGATCGCCGCGGTTCAGCGTGCGCCGTCGCGTCCCGGCCCCTGGGGTGGTCCTATGGCTGGATGCTCACGGCGAGCCCGTTCCGGCCCAAGGTGCGGCAGCCGAGATCTCGCTCCACGTGCGCCAAATCCCGGTTGGCAAGACCCGGTCGCTGTGGTCGGTGCATCTTGTGAACCGGATTGCGGTGACGCCCGACAGACACCGCACGGCAGAGGATCACATTTATCAACCACAAATCAGAGTGAGGTGTTATCAGGGGGGGCAGATTGTTTCTGGGCTTGAGGGCACCCCTGTTGACCAAGAGGAGCAGGTGCTGGCGTTCTTGTATCGGGACCGTCCGGTCCTCGCCCGGGGCCATCTCACCTCAGCCGTGTGGCGTGACATTGATCCTGAGCGCGAGCGGGAAAGCGAAGGGGTGCTCGACATACCAGCAGCGGCAGGCAGGCCGCCATTCCGCTGGGGCGACGGCGAGTTGCTGGACCAACCGACCAGGGCTCACTTCACGGCTCCCGATGCCAGGACCGAGTACGTTCCCTTGATCGCGATTCCGGCTCCTGCCCTCGGCTTGCGTGAGCCGTATTGCGCCGGCGTCGAACTGAAAGCAGAGGCACTCGCGGAGTGTTGGTCCCCAGCGTCGCTCGAAGCGGGGCTCCGGCCTCTTGTGAGCGGCTATCGAACGTGGATCTCGGAACTTGAGGCGCAACGCGACGTCCTGCCCGATGGTGAGCGCGAAATCGCTACGCGGCTTCTCGGAGCGTGCCGATCGGCTGCCGACCGGATGGCTGGCGGTATACGACTTCTGGCTTCGGACGACGACGTCCGTTTGGCGTTCTGCTTCGCCATGAGGGCGATGGCTCTGCAATACTCATGGTCAGATACAGCCGCAAGGCTGGAATGGCATCCGTTCCAGCTCGGCTTCGTTCTCGCCGCGTTGGAATCGATCGCAAACCCCGCGTCAGTCGATCGGGATGTGTGTGATCTGTTGTGGGTGCCGACGGGCGGAGGAAAAACCGAAGCATACTTGGCACTCATCGCCTTCGCCCTAGCTTATCGGCGCCGGAAGGCTGATCGCCGTAGAATCGCGCGCGGCAGCGGCGATATTACCGGCGCCGGCGTTGGAATAATCTCTCGGTACACGTTGCGACTCTTGACAATCCAACAGTTCCGTCGGACGCTCAAGGTGGTTACGGCGTGTGAGTTGCTTCGCGTTAGGAACGTCGGCTCGTCGCCGCAGGTTGGTTGGCATCCGGCTGGCTACAGCCCGACTGTGGCATTCTTGTGGGGAACGTCCCGTTTTTCTTGCGGGCTCTGGGTTGGGAGCAGCGTTGCACCCAACCGACTCCAAGATTCTTGGGCTGATAATCGGAGCATTCCGGGAGCGCTTACGATACTTCGGGCGGGGGGAGACACTGGAGGGGAGCCGGCCCAAATGCTCCGCTGCCCGGCCTGTAACCATGTCTTGGCACTGTCAAACGAGGGGTCGGAACAAGTGCCTCCCGGCGGCTACCACATTCACTGGGTGGTTCGGGGTGGCGGAACCAACGCGGCTGCTGCCTTGGTTGGACTCACGCAAAACGGGGTCACGATCGGAGACGCAAGGTATTCGGCCTTGCCCGCAGCGGGGTTCGGCGTGCTGTCGGTTCGCTTCGATGGTCCCGGTCAGCTCTCCGCGGAGGACGTGGACAGCATTTGGGTACAAGCTGCGCAACTGCTGCCGGGTGTCGGCCTGGTCTGCGCCCGTGGCTCCCGACCGGGCTATTTCTTCCGCAGCTATGACGGCAGCACGCGGCCGTACGACTTTGAGGTCTTCTGCCCGTCGCCGGCATGTCAACTGAACGAGCTGTGGGCCGAAGGACTGCCGGCTGGTTGTGTGCACGGAGCGGCGGCCAATGTTGTTGCGCCGTTCGGTGGGCTGGCGGGCGTGCCACGGACGGCGGACGGCCTGCGGCTTGCGCACGTCAATGCTCCGTTTTCATCAGCCGCATCGCAATACCTTGGTACCAAGGTGCCGATTCCAGCTCTAACCGTTGACGAGCAGGTGTATCATCGTTGCCCGTCGGTCGTCATAGCCACGGTGGATAAGTTCGCGAGACCTGCGTTCGAACCCCGGGCAGGAGCCATCTTTGGCAACGTGGACCGCCACCATTGCTTGCATGGATTCTATCGAGAATACGTTCATGGAGGCGACCGAACGTCTCCGCATCCGAGCCCGGCGGGTACCGCGGGGAACACCCGCTGGGTGCCGGTTCAAGCATTGGAGCCGCCCGATCTGATTTTGCAGGACGAGCTTCATCTGATCGAGGGACCACTCGGCAGCTTGGTCGGCCTCTACGAGACCGCGGTCGACGCACTTTGTCGGGGCGTAGGTGGGCGGCGTGCCAAGTACATCGCTTCCACCGCGACGGTTCGCGAAGCCGCCGACCAAGTGCAGGCGGTGTTTGAACGCGAGTTGAAGACGTTTCCGCCACCAGGGCTCTTGGCCTCTGACAGCTTCTTTGTGCGGTTTCCGGACGTCCACGTGCTTGACGACCGCGCTGCCGGTCGGGTCTACGCTGGCCTCTGTGCGCCCGGGAGGGGGCCGCTGACACCGGTTTTGAGGATTTGGGCCCGGCTGCTGCAAACGGCGTTTCGATATCGCGCTGAACCACGGATTGATTCGTTCTGGACGTTGACGGGCTACTTCAACGCGATCCGGGAGCTCGCTGGCGCTCGTGCGCTGTATCGACAAGACATCCCCGAGCGCGTCGACCTGCTGGCTCGTTTAGATGCTGCTGTCGGAGTCGGTCCACGTCCCCTCGCAGAAGAGCGCTCCCAGGAGTTGTCTGGTCGGATGGAGTCGACGCAGCTTCCGCTGGTACTCGATATCCTCAACGAACAACTTGGCCAGGACGCTCTGTTCACGACGTCGATGTTTGGAACGGGTGTGGACGTGCCCCGACTGGGCCTGATGGTGGTCAACGGACAACCGAAGACAACGTCGTCCTACATCCAAGCGACCGGGCGCGTTGGCCGCCGAACCGGGGCTATCGTCGCAACGTTCCTGCGGGCAACTCGGCCAAGGGACCTCAACCACTACGAGTTCTTCAGCGGATACCATCTCCAGATTCATCGGTTCGTGGAGCCGGTGACCGTTATGCCGTTTGCTCCTGGAGCGCTCGATCGAGGAATCGGGCCCGTCGGTGTCTTCATGCTTAGGAACAAGCGGGATACGGCGATCGCCTGGGCCCGTGAGATCCATGCTCCTACAATGGCCCGCGTGCGTGCGAGCGACCGGGACGTTGGGGACATTGCGGAGGAGCTTGAAAGGCGGGCTGGCGGTCAGCCGTCGACCAGAGCGCCACGGCCTGGTACGGCGTTGCGGCTTGGACGAAGCGCCCTTGACGATTGGCAGGGCGTGGCTGCTCGCAACTCGACTCTGGAGTATGTGGAGTACGCGTCGACTCCCACCGTGCCAGTGGTTTTGGGTGATGCCAAGCACCAGCATGCGCAGATCGAAGTGGTCTATGAGAACGCACCCCAGTCGCTGCGCGAGATCGAGGAAACCTGTGGCTTTCAAACCGAGTAAGAGTTAGGCATGCGATCGCAGCCCATCCGCCTGTCGCAGTTTGTCGTTGTCTATGGGCCCGGAGCGATTCTCGAAGGACCGAAAGGTCCGCGGATGATCCCGATGCCAGACATCGGGCTCTTTCACGCCGGCAACGGAGGATTGTCGCCAGCCGGATTCGAAGTATCTGATCAGCGGATGAGTCACGGCCTACTCGGAGGTGCCCGAATCTTCCGCTTGCCGTCCAACGCGGAGCGGGGTGTTGGCGATGGCTGGTATCTATACCGGACGCGCCCGTTTCCGTCGTGGAGCCTGTGTCTCAACTCGGCTGGCCATGGAGGTAGGTACGCTGCCTTGTATCAGGCCGCTGCCTGCCCGCTGTGTGGTCAAGCTGGACAACGAAGGCAACACGCGATCCGGTTTGTACGCGCGTGTGCAGAAGGCCACCTCGACGATGTCGATTGGGTGCGGGTGGTCCATCGACCTGGGAGCGCCTGCACACAGAATCGAGTGTTCCGTTGGCACGGGATCGGTGGAGCGCTAAGTCAAATCCAGCTTGAGTGCCCGGCCTGCGGTGATCGCGAGGTGCTCGGAGTTGCGTATGGCCGTGAATGGCCATGTAGTGGTCGGTATCCAGAGCGGGAGCAACTCGGCGAACCTCCCCACCGGATGAGATGTCCGGAAGCAGCGAGAATTGTGCAGCGGCAGGCGTCGAACCTCCGGTTGCCAGAGTTGCGGACCCTGTTCACAATTCCACCGCGCTCAACGCACCTACACAACCTCCTGCAGTCGATGGCCGTGCGTGTTCTTCTCACGATGCTCAATGAGGTTGGGCCGATTACCGAACCGGGTCTCCGTCGGCAGCTTGAGGTCTTGGCCCAGCGGGGGATGATCCCGAAGCGCACGGCGGATGAGATCATGGCAAATCCGTGGCCTGAAGTCACCCGGGCCGTCGACGATGTCTTGGCACCCGTTCGTACGGATTTCGCCGAGTTGATCTTGGAGGAGTTCCATGCACTCATCGAAGCGTCGGTTCATGGCGCGCCGCCGGTGCGCGGCCCGGCGCCGACGTCTCGTGTTGTGTTCGAGGTGAACCGAGCGGATGTTGGCCGCGTCACCGGTCCTCGGGGGCGCACGCTGCGAATCACGCCAGTCGCACGGCTTCGGACGGTTGCTGCCCAGATTGGCTATCGACGGGAGGTTCCACGTCGTGGCCGGGCGGGCGTAGTCCCCGCCACCGTGGTGCGGGTACCAATCACCGATCAAGCGAATCAGGAGTGGTATCCCGGCGTCGAGTATTTCGGCGAAGGACTCTTCATCACACTGGATCACGAGTCTTGGCACTTCGAGCTTGGCGGTGACGCGGCCTCTCACTGGACTGCGACTCGGGACGGAATGGCGAGAGACTCCTACGGGACTCGGTTATTTCGGGCGGTGTCGCCGGACGAGCTGAACCCGGTATTCGTGTGGTGGCATACATTCTCGCACCTGCTACTCCGCTCGGTCTCCATCGACGCGGGGTACTCGGCGTCAGCAATCCGGGAGAGGGTTTTCGTGGAGGCTGACGCCCAGGGCCGGTCTCGTGGCGGTGTCATTCTCTACGCTACGCAACCTGGGAGCGATGGAACGATGGGCGGGCTGATCGCGCTGGTTCCCCACTTCCAACGAATAGTGGACCGGGCGGTTGATATGGCGACGACCTGTTCAAATGACCCCCTTTGCCTCGAACAGCATTTTGCCCCGGGTGCGCACAACGGGCCAGCGTGCTACAGCTGTATGCTTGTGTCGGAGACGAGTTGTGAGAATCGGAACCTGTGGTTGGATCGGGAATTACTGCTTGACAATCTGCCCTGACAGCGGACTGAATCTGAATCGTAAAGCGGCTCACCACCGATGAGTTCGTCGCTGGTTTCGGAGGCCGAAGGACCGCTTCTACTCGTGACGGGTCGCCACTTTGGAAGGAGCGGCTTGCGCGGAATCATGCCGGTAATGCAGGAGCTTGCGGCTGGCGCGAAGCGCGAGATCCAAGTTCTGGCCTACGTGATGACAGAGTCGGCGCGACCGTTACTCGGAATGATCGAGCAGGCGCTGGAGCGCGGGGTTCACGTCACGATCGTTCTGAACGTCATCCCCGGTCAGCCACCGGCGCTTCATTCCGACCTGCGGCGGCTCGCCTCGTTTGGACACGCGCGGATTCGGTATTTCGCGGATTCGGAAGGTAGCCAGCTACACGCCAAGGCGCTCATCGCCGACCGCGAGTTCGCGGTGCTCGGTTCCGCCAACTACACGTGGGGCGGATTGGTCTCGAACCACGAACTGGGGGTGCTTCTGAAGGGCCGGGCTGCGTGGGAGTTGGGCGAGCTTGCGGACCGCTTGGTCGCCGTCTCTGAAGCGGAATCGGAGCTGACAGGATAGGCTTGTGCGCGACTGTCGTGGCTCGGGATTCGCTTGTCGTCCGAAGGCCCCATTCCAGTCTACACCTCTCGGACGGGTACTTGAGAGCTACGGCGGGCTGCGGCCTGAATCCGCGCGATATCAGGCCTCACCTCCTCGTGCCACGGGTGCTGCGGGAGTAGGGTCCGACGAAACCCATCGGCAACCCGTCTCGTTAACAGGTCCGCGGCGGGAAGGTCGCCGCTTCTCTCCAGCAGGAGAGCGAGGCTCATTACGCTGCAGAGTGTATCGGGGTGCTCCGCACCGAGCGTCCGCTCGCGGACTTCCAGCGCGTGCCGACAGAGGGGCTCGCTGGCCGCCAGATCACCCAGTTCCCTCAGAACATCGGCGAGATTGCTGACGCTCATGAGGGTGTGGGGATGCTCCGGCCCAAGAGTTCGCGTGAAGGCCTGCACAGCCCTTCGAAAGAAAGGCTCCGAGGCCGCCACATCACCCTTCTGTTTGATTACATTCGCGAGATTGTTGATAGCCACCAGGGTATCGGGATGCTCGGGGCCGAGGGTTCGCTCCCGGACCTCAAGTACGCGTCGGTTGATCGCCTCCGCGGGAGATAGGTCTCCCTGTAGCTTAAGACAAACCGCAAGGTCGCCGAGACTTGTCAGGGTGCGGGGGTGCTCAGGGCCAAGCGTATGCTCAGACGCCTCAACCGCACGACGATGCAACGGCTCGGCAGCATCCAAGTCACCTTTTTGGTGGAGTAGTCCGGCGAGATTCGTGAGACTCGTGATGGTCTCCTGATGCTCCAAGCCAAGAGCTTCCCCGGAAATGGCTAGAGCGCGCCGAAGACACGTCTCCGCAGCGGCGTAACGACCCATGAAGCGATGGACGTTACCGACCGCCTTGTAGGCATCAGCCAGGGCAATGCTGTCGGACCCTTCCTCGCCCTCGATCCCCGCCGTAAAGGCGGCAAAGTGCTCCGCCATGGCGGCATACCGCTGTGCTCCACCAACCGCCCGGCTTTCTCCAAAGGACTGGGCGAGGAAAGTCGACCACCATCCTCTCCAGCGTGCGACGATAGTTGCGGCGTCAACCCCAAAGTCGGGGAGACGGCCCCGACCCCACTCGCGAAGTAGCGCATGGGCGAGTATCCAGCCTGGCTCGGCGCTGTCCGAATCCCCGCCGATGCGCGTGGCATCGACGTGCGAATGCTCGACGAGCTCCAAGAGGGCTTGCCGCGTTTGTTTCTCCCCCAAGCCTATCGCGGCGCCAATGGGGGCAGCGTGGATCGGCGCCAACGCATGCAATGCGAGAGCGAACCACGCAGCGCGAGCATCCGAGGTAAGACTTTGCGCGATGTGGGTAAACAGGAGTTCAAGAGACTCCTTACTGCGACGATCGTCGTCGAAATGGTTGAAGCCTTCCTGCTGCAAGAAGTGCAGGAACTCGCCACACGTTTCGTTTCCCGCTCCAAGCCTGTGACCAGCCAATCGAAGGGCAAGGGGATGCCGCCCGAGCAGACCGGCCGTGGTACGCCAGATCGTGGCCCGTTCGTCGGGAAGGCCATCCGGGTTGGCCGAGGCTCCGGTTGCGTGACGGCGGAGCATCTCAGCTGCCTCGTCCTCGGCTAGCGCAGGAATGTGACGGACGGCCCCGCCCTTGCCGTCCGCGTTCCAACGCGAGGTGATAAGCACGGCTGCCGAGCCGCAGAGGTTAAGGAAGCGAGGCAGATCGTCGGCTTTCTCGCATCCTTCGAGATAGACCAGGCACCGTGGGCCGGCGAGTACCGCACGAGCGCGGGGCTCCCGTTCGCGATCATCGAGATTTGCAAGGCCGGCCTGGGCGACGATGTCCTCAACTGCTGCCAGGTGACTTGGTGAGGCGTAGAAGTCGTGAAAGAAAACCCCGCCGGGAAAGTGCGCGAATTGAGCGTTGTCCGGCGAGAGCGAGGCGATCGCTTCGTGCGCAATGGCCGTCTTGCCTATTCCACCAGGACCTACGAGGGCGACGCGCGGCTCGCGTTGAAGCCTTGTCCGAACCCACTCGACGTCAGCGGCGCGGCCGGTAAAGTACTGAGCTGCCTTCGGCAAGACACGTGGGCGATGCCGGATGGCTGACCTTCGCGAGCGGACGTGGATGGCAGCGAGGAGGTCCTCGGTAAGACCTGGGAGGTCACGGAAGACGTTGCAGTCACGCCCAGACGCACGCAGGTGCTGACGGTACCGCTGATGCGCGGCCCCGGCCGCGGGCGAGTCGTCGCACGGCTCGTCGGGCTGAAAGCCGGTGTCAGTAAGGTAAACGAGGATGTCGCAGCCGGCGTCTACAGCGAGAAAGTATTCCCACTCTGTCGCTGAGACCAACGGTTCGGGCCACGCGTCACGGGCTGGTGAGGGGATGAGTGCCGCGTCTGCGGGCTGCCAGCCATGGCAATCGCCGACGAGGCAAACGACTACGTCGGCAGGTCCCAAATAGGCGTGCAGCTTGCCGAGAAAAAGGCCGGGATAGGCTGCGAAGTCCTCCTGCACCTTTACGTCGCAGCCCGCTTTGCGCAGGGAATGTGCGAGCGCAAGTCGATAGCTCCCGAGATCGCGCGAGGTGGCGCTCAGAAAGATGCGGAGGGAGTCGTTCGAAGTCACAAAGGATCGATGGGCGCCGGTTGTATTCGGAATGGGTTTGGTGGCGACGCTCGAACACGCCATTGCTCAGGGCCAAGCCGAGGCGGTAAGCGGCGAGCATGAGGTGCCGAACAGGGCCGCTCGGTGGATAAGCTAGCAGGGGGTGTCCGGGGTAGCCAATTGGGTTGACCGTGCCTTAGCGGCGTGGTCGCGGCCTCGGCGGTCCGGCATGATGCTTCTTGAGACTGTCTTTTCAAGGCGCCATTCGAGCGAGCTATTGTCCGATAGTCTTTCGCCGCGATGTTGACGACGGCACACCGGAGATAGGGGCCGGGTCCCGAACTGTCAGCGATTCGCATGAGCAAACTGACTCTCTCGGGGGATGCTTTGTCAGATCGCGAGGCCCATCTCCTTGTGGGCAATGGGTTGCCGTATCCATTCGACTCGATCCTGACAGCAGGAAGGTCGACCGTCGTCTACTGGCTCCCGGCCGGAGGACCAGCCGATCTTGGGAGGGTTGCATGAACGTTCTTGGACAGAAGAATGCTCTCCTTGACCCTCCCGAGAACGGACGACACAACGACCTTCTTCGCGAGCTTTTCGCCGCTGGGCAGCCCCAGTTCCCTGGCCAGTACTCGAAGGTCGCGGCTTCGCATCGAAGTGAGACGGGATTCAACCGCCCTGGTGTCTTCTTGGCGACTCATTGCTACGAGTTCATCGAACGTTGAAACTGCTCGCTCAGCAGAAAGTGCGCCTTCGGTCGAGACGGGTCTGTTCGGTGCTGGTGCCGCCTTCCGGGCGGCTGGCAGCGTGCGCTTGACGTGGCGCTCGATGTTGCTCAAGGTCTGAGCCAGCTCTCGAAGCTGCTGGCGAACACCGGCGATCTCGGCAACGAGTCGCTCGATCTCTTGGTCCGGTGTTCGAAAATGGGGAACCGTATTCACTCCATGAAGTTAAGTGCTTCGGTCCAGAGCTGCTTGAAGGGTAGAACGAGTTCGGGAGGAACACCCCCCGAAGTTATCGCTCGCTTCACGCCGACTCGTTCCGGAATCCAGGCGTCGAAGAACCTAGTCTCGATATGCTGTCCTTGCGCCGCTGCCTCGCAAACCCGCTGAACCTCGCGCATGTAGAATCCGGCCTCCTTCGTCGGTTGGCCGCCCCAGGTCTTGGCCTTGTTCATGAAAACGCCGATACGAGGCAGGGGGAACGGCTCAATCCGCATCTTGAGACTGTTCAGAATCAGGTTGGTACCCTTCGAAGCAAAGAAGTCTGGGTTGACGGGGATAAGGACGAGATCACAGCAGGATAGCACGCTGTACGAAAGGAGGGTGAACGAAGGAGGGCAGTCGAACAGGACGAAATCGTACTGAGGTAGTTTGGGACTGGCTTGGATCTTACCCAGCAGACGGCGGATGAAGTCCTTGACGCCGTCCCTATTGAACACCTCCAGCTCCATCCAATAGAGGTCCTCGACGGCTGGAACGAAGTGGAGGCGGTCCGACAGCTTGTAGATGAGGTCGAACCCAACGGGAAAATCGAAGTGCTCGCCGGGCTGAGTGAACTTGTCCAAGGCATCGAAGATGGTCTTACGTTTGTCAACCGATGCCTGGTACCATTTGCCGAAGTGTTCCTCCAAGCTCCCGGTGGCCTCGTTGAGGGCGATAGCCTGGGTCAACGACATCTGGGCGTCGAGGTCAAACACCAGAACTTTGGAGTCCGAAAATGCCGAGACCACCTCGGCCAGGCACCACGTCACGGTTGTCTTGCCGACCCCGCCCTTGAAGTTGATGGTTGCAACGGTCTTGGGGCTCTTTGACACCGTGACGTCTCCATTGGTGCTCGAACGGTAACCCGATGCGGTCATGACCGGAATCGCGCCAAAAACTGTACGGCTCGGCGAGAATCATCAAGGCTCACTGGCCGCTGCGCCAATTCCGTGGGGCGAGCCGCCGGCCACGGGCATTCGTCAAACGCGACGGAACGGCGGCAAGCCGGACCGTAGCCCCGGGCGCATGGGTGATGGTGTCGATTCGGTGTCGATTCAGGTGAGTAAGTAGGCGTTGTCTGGGTTGCGGGCAGGGCAGATTGCGCGAACCATCTTGTTGGGAGAAAGCAAGTTGGCGTTTTCGGGCCTTTGCGACTCGATCCTGATAAGCGTGAGGTCGGTAGTTCAACTCTACCCGGGCCCATTCGTGTAAGGCGTTAGGCCGTCTCGACTTTCACCGAGGCGGCCTTTTCGTGGCCTGGTTCATGGTGTCGATTCGTGGTGTCGATTCGGCGGCTCAGACGGCGATCGCAGTGGTATTTCGGCGAGCGGCGGGCGCCTGAAGCTGGTTCTCGTGGTAGGCGCCCTGCTAGCAGCGAGTGACCACTTGGGCGCTTTTCCAGCCGCCCCAATCGACCAGCTCGCGAAGCGGCCTGGCGCAGTTCGATCGCGAACTTCCGCCGGAGGGCATGCCAGCCCAGGCCGTTTCGACTCCAGCGCGATCCTGGAGCCTTCGCCACCAGGTTCGAGCGAGGTGCCTCGACGCTGGAACGCCAGGCGATAATGGCGAAGGGAAGACCCAGCCGTCGCCGATCCGGGCTTGAAGCTTTCGGTACGCTCGGACCGCATCGAGGGCCACGGCGGTAAGCGGAGTCGAGTGCTCGTGGCCCACCTTGTCGTTCTCGCCGCGCCAGCGGATCACCGAGGCGGTCGAGGTCGATGTCGGACCACCGAAGTCGAAGAATTGAAACGATCCGATGGCCAGTCTACTCTACCCGGGCCCATTCGTCTAAAGCGTTAGGCTGTCTCGACTGTCATCGAGGCGGCTGGTAGGCTTGAAGCGGCTGTTTCTTTCCCCAAGGACGCCATCCCGACGACGGAGTCCGAGGGGGGTCCAACCACCCACGGCGATGCTACTCGTCCCGCAACGTCACCTGCGGGTCGGTCCAGGCCGCACGGTGGGCAGGCACGTAGCTGGCCAGGGCGCCGACCAATAGCACGATCAGCGCGGCCCCCGCGTAGGTGGCCGAATCGGTCGCTGTTACGCCGAACAGTTGGCTGCGAAGCAGCCGGCTCGCCAGCACTGACGCGATCCCTCCGACCAATATTCCGGGCACGAGGTGGCGGAACGACTGGCCAACCACCAGACCGAGGACGTCGACGCGCGTCGCCCCGAGGGCGATTCGGATTCCCACCTCCCGACGCCGCTGTGCCACGAGATACGAGACGACCCCATAGATGCCGACGGCGGCGAGGAGCAGCCCGAGCACCGCAAAAGCGCCCAGCAGCGTCATCACGAACCTCCGGGCAGCGAGCGAGTCGGCCAGGAGCTGTTCGATAGTGGCTAGGTTCGCGACCGGGATCAAAGGATCGACTTCGCCGGTGGCTCGACGGATCTGCGGGATCAGGGCGCCCGCCTCGCCGTTGTAACGGATCACGTAGGTCAGCGCGTTCGTCCCGCTCTGCAAGTGGGGCAGGTACGCCTCTGGGCGGGCCGGTGCGGCGAGCCCGGAGCGTCGCGCATCGCCGACCACGCCGGCGATCGTCCGCCACACCGTGGCCGAATCGCTCGGGTCCCCAAAGGTGAACCGCCGCCCAACGGGGTCGGCGCCCGGCGGAACGTAGCGGCGCACGAAGGCTTCATTGACGATGGCGACGGGAAGGGCCCCCGCGTCATCCGCCAAGGTCAGGGCCCGCCCGCGACGGATCTCCATGCCGAAGGCGTCGAAGAAACCGGGAGTGGCATCATCGAGCACCACCGCTTCGCGCTGGGCGTCGTCGGCTGGGGGCGGCTCGCCCTCCATCACGATCCACGACCCAGCCGGCAGACGGGGAAGGAAGAGCGTCGACGCGGCGCCGATCGCGGTGACCCCAGGGAGGGCGGCGAGTCGCTGGTGGAGCGCCGTGTGGAACTGGCGGATGCGCTCCGGTGAGTCGTATCGCGCCACCGGAGCGGTGACCCGGAAGGTGAGAGCGTTGCCCGTCGTGAAGCCGGTGGCGACGGACGTCAGTGCGAGCAGGCTTCGGATCAATAGCCCCGCCGTGACGAGCAACACCAGCGCCAGCGCCACTTCGCCCGCCACGAGCGCTGGGCGCAGCCGTCCGACCGTCCCGCCGCCCATGGCTCCGCGCCCCCCATCGCGCAAGACGCGAAGCATGTCCTGTCGTCGGGCCTGCAGCATGGGGGCGAGCCCGAAGAGCAGACCCGTAAGTAGGGAGGCAGCGGAGGTGTACAGGATCACGGCGCCGTCGATCCGAATCAGAGCGAGGCGTGAGAGCTGTGGAGGGACCAGGGCCGCGAGCGCGGCAACGGCCCACGCGGCGAACAGCAATCCCAAGGTGCCGCCAAGGACCGCGAGGACCACACTCTCCGTGAGCAGGTGGGCCGCTACCCGACCGCGGTGCGCACCCAACGCCATGCGGATCGATAACTCCCTCTGACGCACCGCTCCTCTGGCCAGCAGCAGGTTCGCGACGTTGGCACAGCCGATCAAGAGCACGACGAGCACCCCGCCCAGCAGGAGGAACAAGGGGGTGCGCACGTCCCCAACGATGGTCCCGTGGAGCGGCTCGATCAGGACTCCCGCGCCGGTGTTCGCCCCTGGGTACTCCTGGGCGAGCTGGACCGCGACGTCGCTCATCCGCTGCTGGGCCAACCGCTCCCGGATGCCGGCACCGAGTCGTCCCACCACACCGAGCCAGAGCGGGCCGCGGGCCTCGCCGAGTTCGCCGGTCGGGGCGAGCGGCCGCCAGAGTTCCGCGTCCAGGGGGTAGCCGAAGGACGGCGGCATGACGCCGATGACCGTGTACGGCTCTCCACCCAGCTGTAACGTCTGGCCAATGACGCCGGCATCGCCGCCGAAGCGGCGCTGCCAGAGCCTGGCGCTGAGCAGCACGACGTGCGGCCCCCCCGGCAATATCTCCTCGAGGGAGAAGTCGCGACCCATCGCCGGCGGGACCCGGAAGACTCGAAGGAAGTCTGCCGTCACCCCGGCGGCACGGACTTGCTCCGGGTCGCCGTCGCCAGTGACACTGACCCAGGTGGCGGAAACGGCGGCCATCCCGTCCCAGACGTCTGCCCGAGCCCGCCAGTCGCGGAAGTTGGGATACGAGGTGACGTCCCGTTCGATCCCCTGGCGAGTGTTCTGGTTCCAAATCGCGTAGATCCGCTCGGCTTCCGGAAACGGAAGCGGCCGCAACAGGACGGCGTTCACCGCCGAGAAGATCGCCGTGTTCGCACCGATGCCCAGGGCAAGTGTGAGCACGGCGGCAACGGTGAAACCCGGAGACCGCCGGAGGGTTCGGAAGGCGTACCGGACGTCGCTCAGCAGCATCATTCGGGCCTCCGCAGCCGCCCGTGGGCGTTCGTCTCGGGCCAAGGGCACCTGGAGTCGGCCTCGGGCGCCGGCGCGATGTCGGGCCATTGAGCGGGTTGCGTGCCACCCGGACATCGTTCTCTAACCTGATGCGCCCCAAGCTGATCCAGCCGCCTCGACCGGTGCGCAGGCATCCCGGAGGTGTCCGTGTTCGGGAGGCTTCGTCCCGGGAGTGAACACATCACCCGAGGAGGTTAGGAGCCCCTGGCCCGCGCTGGGCTCGCAAAGTCGGCCCCACTCCGGAGTTGGTCGGTCCTCCCGACGAGGTCAATGGATCCGCACTCAAGTATTTGCCGCCGACGTCGATCCTTCTACTGGTCCCCAACACGCCGGTTATTAAGTGATCTTGCCCGTGGACGACCCCACCCGTGGCTGCCCCCACAGCCGAGGGACGCCGTGCTCGCCCTGATCGCCGACGACGATCGGGTCCAGCGAGCGCTGCTGAAGCGGTTTCTCCAGCAGTTGAAGGTTCAGGTGCGGGAGGCCCAAAACGGCCTCCACTTGCTCGAACAACTGGAGGACGCCGATCCGGATTTCGTGATCCTCGACCTCGACATGCCGATTCTCGACGGGCCCGAGGCTCTCCGAGCGATCCGGGCCACGCCGAAATATCGCGACCTCCCGGTTATCGCCGTCACCGGCCGGAAAGACCCGGAGATGGTCAAGTCGCTAATCGCCCTCGGAGTCGCGGACTATCTCATCAAGCCGGTCCAGTTCGCGCAGTTCGGGCCGCGGGTTCGCGCAGTCATGCAGTCGGCCGGTGGGCGCCGGGAGACGACTGAGAACACCCTCCTGGCGGTCGACGCCGACCCCGAGTTTCTCTCCTTCGTCAAGGAGACCTTCGGGTCTCAGTTCGAGGTCGAGGAGGCCGCAACCGGAGCCAAGGCTGTCGCCGCCTTCAAGGGACGGCGGCCCCCACCCGCCATCGTGCTGATCGGCGAGGGCCTCGAGTTGGTCACCGATGAAATGCTCGCGGCGTCGTTGCGGCGGCTCGCCGATCAGGCCCAAGCCCCCCCTCCCCGAGTGGTTTTGGCCACCGCCACCGGCGAGGTCCCTCCGGCCAAGGCGAGTCACTTCGATGGGGTAATTCGGAAGTCGTTGGTGCCGAAGGATTTCCTTGATGCTTTTCAGCGAGTCATTGACCAGGAAAGCTCGCCGAAACCGTAACTCCGGGGCCGCCTCCCGACCCGCGAACGGTGAGTGCGGACGGGTTGCCCAATCCTCGCTCCCGACGTACGATGGAGCCTTCCCGCAACGGGTCCATCGTGATCGACCGCACCCACATCGGCAAACGGTGGCCGTCTTTCGACGTCGAGGTCGAGAAAGGCCGCCTTCGCCTGTTCGCCAAGGCGATCGGGGAAACCCGGCCGATCTACCACGACGAAAGCGCCGCGCGGGCTGCCGGCTATCGTGGTCTTCTCGCCCCGCCCACCTTCGCTTTTTGCCTCGGGGCCGACGATCCTCGGGAAATGGAGTACCTGCGGGAGCTTGTCATTCCGGTTGCCCGGATGCTTCACGGCGAGCAACGGATCACGCTGGTCGAACCGATTTGCGCTGGTGACCGGGTCCGGGTGACCAGGCGGGTCCGCGATATCTACGAAAAGAAAGGCGGGGCTCTCGAGTTCGTCGCCTTCGAATCCGAGGTTCGCCACCAGGACGACGATCGGCTCCTGGCCACCGCCGATTCGGTTCTCGTCGTGAGGAACGGATGACCGCTCCGGACCGGGAACCTCGAGTCGGCGATCAGCTACCGAGCCTCGCGTTGCCTCCCCTCAGTCGGGCGACGCTGGCGCTGTACGCCGGTGGGTCCGGCGATCACGTCCCCCTCCACATCGACGCCGAGTTCGCCAAGGCCGCCGGCTACCCCGACGTGTTCATGCACGGGATGCTGGGCATGGCCTACATCGGCCGGCTAGTGACCCAGTGGGTGCCTCAGGAGAGGATCCGGGACTTGTCGGTTCGGTTCGTGGCGATCACCTATCCGAACGAGGCGCTCACGGCGCGCGGGACGGTCGCGGCCGTCGGGATCGATGGCGTCCCCTCCCGGGTCAAGATCGATCTCAGACTGCTCAACGCGGCCGGCGAGCCCAAGTTGACGGGCACCGCCACCGTGGATCTGGCCTGATGGCCGCGACGATTCGACGGGCCCTCCGGTTCGGCGCCCTGCTCGCGGTCACCGCGGGGTACCGTGGGGCTGCCCCGGCGCTCGGCCAGCCGGCGGTCAATGCCGAGGTCGACCGCTGGGTCGAAGAGGCTCGGCGCGCCCGGCGCATTCCGGGGCTCTCGATCGCGGTGCTCCGCGACGGGAAGGTCGTGCATGCCAAGGGCTATGGGGTCGCAAACCTCGAGCACCAGGTTCCCGCCACCGCCGAAACGGTCTATCAATCCGGCTCCGTCGGCAAGCAGTTCACCGCGACCCTCGTAATGATGCTGGTCGCGGATGGGAAGATTGGTCTCGACGAACCGGTCCGAACCTATCTCGCCGACGCCCCCGACTCCTGGCGGCCGATCACCATCCGCCACCTCCTCACCCACACCTCGGGCCTGAGCGACTATCCGGACAAGATGGATTTTCGGCGCGACTACACGGAGGACGAGCTGCTCCAGGTCGTGTATGGGTCCCCGCTCCAATTCGCTGTCGGGGCGAAGTGGCGCTACAGCAACCTGGCCTACCTAACGCTCGGCGTCGTGATTCGCAGGGTGACCGGAAAGTTCTACGGCGACCTGCTCGCCGAACGAGTCTTCGGTCCATTGGGCATGGGAACTCGCGTCATCAGCGAGGCGGACATCGTCCCCCACCGCTCGGCCGGCTATCGGCTGGTCGAAGGCGCGATCAAGAACCAGGACTGGGTTTCGCCGACCCTCAACACCACCGCCGATGGCGCGCTCTACTTCACCGTGCTCGACCTCGCCAAGTGGGATGCCGCCCTCCTCGGCGAACGGTTGCTGAGCCGGGCGAGCTTGGAGCAGATGTGGACCCCGGTGACTCTGTCCGACGGGACGACCCACGGCTACGGCTTCGGCTGGTCGATCGGAGCGGTCAACGGTCATCGCCTGGTGGAACACGGTGGTGGGTGGCAGGGTTTTCTCACCCATATCGTCCGCTTGCTCGACGATCGGCTGACGGTCATCGTCCTGACCAACCTGGCCTCCCGCGAAACCCAGCCGGGCCAGATCGCCCACCGGATTGCGGCGATCTACCTGCCCGCCCTCGCGAAGCAATGATCTCGAGCGTGAGATCCCTTCCGGGCGCGACCAAGGGTTCGCCCCCGCATTTCACCAATTCGTCTCGTCGTCGTATCCGTCCTATCCGTCCTATCCGTCTTATCCGTCCTATCCGTCTTATCCGTCTTATCCGTCCTATCCGTCCTATCCGTCCTATTCGGAGCCTCCCCTGATGTCGAAACTGCTCGGCAAAGTCGCCCTCGTCACCGGCTCCGGTCGCGGGATCGGCCGGGAAATCGCGATCAAGCTCGCCTCCGAAGGCGCGCAGGTCGTCGTCAACGACCTCGACGAAAACCCGGCCAACGACACCGTGGCGGCCATCGTGGCCGCGGGCGGCCGGGCGGTCGCCTGTCCGGGGAGCGTCACCGATGCCGGATTTCCCGACCGGTTCATCAAGACCGCTCTCGATGCCTTCGGCGGCATCGACATCATCGTCAACAACGCCGGCTATACCTGGGACAACGTGATCCAGAAGATGTCCGACGAGCAGTGGGACGCGATCCTCGATGTCCACCTCAAGGCGCCCTTCCGAATCCTCCGGGCCGCCAGCGAGTTCATCAGAGCCGCCGTGAAGAAAGAGAACGAGAGCGGGAAGGTCGTGTATCGGAAGGTGGTCAACATCTCGTCGGTGTCTGGTACCAGCGGCAACGCCGGGCAGGCCAACTATTCCGCGGCGAAGGCTGGGATCAACGGGCTGACCAGAGCCCTTGCCAAGGAATGGGGACGCTATCGGGTCACCGTCAACTCGGTCGCGTTCGGGATGATTCTCACCCGGCTCACCGAGGCCAGCGCCGACGGCACCGCCTCGATCGACATCGAGGGGCGGCAGATCAAGGTGGGCATCAATCCCGACATGATGAAGTTCGCCGAGAAGCTGATTCCAATGGGACGGCCGGGGACTCCGGAGGAAGCGGCCGGCGCCGTGTACCTGTTCTGCATTCCCGAGTCCAACTACGTCTCCGGCGAAGTACTGATTTGCGGCGGTGGGTACAAGATGTAGCGAGCCGGGAGTTCTCGCTCAGGTGGGCCCCACGGGGATCCGGTGGAGGCCGAGAGCGGCCAGGAGCAGAATGGCGCCGAGGATCCCCTTGAGGGTGTGCCGATCGACGAACGACAGAGCCGCGGTCCCGCCGAGCACGCCGATCAGCGAGGCCGCGGCGACTACGCCCGCGAACCTGAGAACCGGACCGGGAAGCTGGCCGAGCCGGCGATAGGCGAGCGCTCCCGCCGCCACCGTCGGGATCGAAGCGGCCAGACTGATCGTTCCGGCCTCGACCAATGACAACCCGAAGAGGTAATGGAGGGCCGGGATCCGCATTTCGCCCCCGGCCACGCCCAACGCCCCGCTCGCGACCGCGATCGAAAACCCGACGCCGAACGCGACTGCGGCCCGCCCGATGCCGGGGGTCAACGTGATGCCGTGCGACGTGCCCGTCAGCGCCTCGAACAGCATCCAGAGGCCGACGACGACGAGATAGACCTGAACTACCCGTCGCAGCAATGGCGAGCCAAACCGTCGGCTCCCCAACACCCCGACGACCGACCCCAGCGCCGAAGCGACCGTGAAGATCGCTACCACGACAAGCCATTCCTCGGTCCACGCCAGCGTCGACCATCGGCGCCCGAACGACAGGCTCACCGTCGCGAACCCCACCGCGAGGTTCACGGCCGCCGTCCTCCGAATCTCGTGCAGCAGGTAAAGGAGCCCCGGCAGCCGGAATTCGCCCCCGCCGACGCCAATCAATCCGGCAGCGAATCCGGTCGTGACGCCGAGCACGGCCCCCTTGGCGTTGCGAAAAGTGGTCACCGACCAATTGTGGCTGCGATCGGCGTCGGCGGCAACCGCTCGCGAAAGTCACGACCCGAGGACGGAACTCAGGTACCGTTTCAGCCGTTGTGACTGTGCCTTTCGGTTCGTCAGGTGGAGAGGAGCGTTGACGTGCGGTGGAAGCTGTCTGGCCTATTCGGCCTCGTCTTTCTCCCCGGTTGTGGGACACCCCTGGGGCCGTGCTACCAGGAAGCCGTCGTCGTGGCGCTGTCCGGGACGCTCGACGGAGCCCCCCTCGCCTCCTCGGGGCGGGTCGGCCCGGCCAACATCGCCAGCTACCCCGACGTCAAGGCGTACACGATCGACGGCGAGTCGTTGCCCGGTCGGCGAATCACCTGGACCATCGACGCGTTGAACGGAGCCGGCTATCTCGCGGTCGAGCTGCCCGGAACGATCCTGTCAGGGCAGGTCTGGGCAAGCCCGAATGTCTTCGTCGGTGGCGGTTGGGGAGTAGCGCCGGGGAGCGGGTCGGGAGTGGCGGTCTCGGCGCGGTTCGATGCCAACCAGGCCGTGGTCGCTTCCGGGACCATTTCGGTGGTCGCCATCAAACCGCTCCGGGTTCGGCTCGACCTGACTCTGACCGATGCCCAGAACGTGGCTCGGCGGATCCAAGGTGTGGCCGAGTTCAGTTATCGGCGGGAGGCGTCGAGCTGTACGTAGGAAATCTCCGCAGGGCCCGTCCGCCGCCGGTCGGTCTACTTCCGGTAGCTCCCGTCTTCGCGATCCAGTATTCGTTTGAGGGCCTCGAGATGTTTCCTCGGTTGATCGACCGCGTCGGGATTTGAGTTCAGTGCCGTCACCATGGCGTGAACGGCCCGCGGCGGAATCGACCGCAGCGGACGACCGGTCGACATGGCGAGGACTTGAACCAGGCAGGCCCGCTCGAGGAAATACAGGTCGTTCCAAGCCTGGTGAATCGTCGCGCCAGTGACGATGACCCCGTGGTGGCCCAAGAAAAGCACCGTCTTGTCGCCCATCGCCTTGGCCATCCGATCGCCCTCGCCCTCGTCGAGCGCGAGGCCTTCGTAGTCGTCGAGATACGCGACTCGGCCGTAGAACTGGAGCGCGTTCTGCGACACCATCTCGAGCCGTCCCCGCTCGATCACCGTGAGGGCCGTGGCGTACGGCATGTGGGTGTGGAGCACCGCCCGGGCGTGGGGATGTTTCAAGTGGAGCCGGGAATGGATGAAAAACGCGGTGTCCTCGACGGCCTCGTCTCCCTCGAGGATCACCCGTCGATCGTCGGCAAAGACCAGCTGGCTGGCCCGCAGCTCGCGCCAGTGGTAGCCGAGGGGGTTGACCAGGAACTTCCGCCCGTCCGGCTCGACGGCGTAACTGAAATGGTTGTCGATGCCTTCGTTGAGTCCCAGGCGCTCGGCCCACCGCAACGCCGCGGTGAGGTCGACCCGATCGGAGGGGTAGGAGAGTGAAGTCATCGGCCGATGTTAACGTCTGCCAACTCGCCCGTCCATCCTACCTTTTCCGTCCTATCCGTCCTATCCGTCCTGTCCGTCCTATCCGTCCTGTCCGTCCTATCCGTCCTATCCGTCCTATCCGTCCTATCCAACCGCCTTCTCCCCCATCAAGGCCGCGAAGTTGCCCTCGGTGTCGGTGAAGAACGCCATCCAGAGTTCGTAGGTCGGTGCGCGATGCACGATGTGGGGTCGATCGCGGAACACGACGCCCCGGTCGGTGAGCGTGGTGTACGCGGCCTCCACGTCCGGCACCCGGTAATAGAGAATCGAGCCGGGATGATCGAACTCCGGCTTGTCGGGTTTGGAGATCATCAGCCGGACCTCGCCACACTTGAAGAAGGCCAAGCCGGGGTATTGAAACCAGAACGGCAATCCGAGGGTGTCGCGATAGAAGGCGGTGGCCCGTTCGACGTCGTGCGCGTTGAGGGCGAGTTGGCCGAGGGTGGCGTTGGCAAGGTCGCTCATGGGCTCCTCACTTTACCGAACTGAACCGTGGGGGTACCGTTGATCGGCGCCGGCGTTAGATTGTTTAGCTAAGCTAACTAAATATCATGAATCGACGGGACCGTCAAGGGAAGGGCCCCCCTCCCGGGCCCGCCGAAATCGCCACCCGGCTCCACTCCGCCGCGATCCACCTCCTCCGGCGGTTGCGGGTCGAGGACACCGCGACCGGGCTCACCGGGCCGAGGGCCTCGGCCCTTTCGGTGATCGTCTTCGGAGGGCCGGTCACCTTGGGCGAGTTGGCCAAGGCCGAGCAAGTCCGACCGCCGACGATGTCGCGACTGGTGGCGGGCCTGATCCGATCGGGGCTGGCTGAAGGGGGGCGCGACCCCGAGGATCGGCGGGTCCAGCGGATTCGCGCCACGGCCAAGGGGCGGGCTTTGCTCGAGGCCGGCCGCCTCCGCCGGGTCCGCCGTCTCACCAAGGCCCTCGAGCGGTTGCGTCCCGAGGAGTTTGCCGCCTTGGCCGCCGCCGTCTCGACGCTCGAAGGCGTGGCGCGCCCCAAGATCTGACTCCTACAGGGACGTTCATGACCGACCGCCGGGCCGTCAATATCGCCATCCTCGTCGCGGCGCTTGGGTATTTCGTCGACATCTACGACTTGATTCTCTTCAGCGTGGTCCGGAGGGAGAGCCTGATCGCGATCGGGGTTCCCGAGGCGGATCTCCTGAGCGTCGGGCTGATGCTCCTGGCTCGCCAGAATCTCGGGATGCTCCTCGGTGGGATCCTTTGGGGGGTTCTCGGCGACCGCCGGGGTCGGTTGTCGGTGTTGTTCGGGTCGATCCTGCTGTATTCGGTTGCCAACCTCGCCAACGCCTACGTCGAATCGGTTGAGGCCTATGCGATCCTCCGTTTCGTCGCCGGGGTCGGTCTTGCCGGCGAACTCGGAGCCGGGATCACCCTGGTGAGCGAGCTGATGCATCGGGAATCGCGGGGTTATGGCGCGGCCGTGGTCGCCTCGGTCGGGATTCTCGGCGCGATCGCCGCGGAGATCGTCGCCTCGTCGTTCGACTGGCGCACCGCCTACGTCGTTGGCGGCGTCATGGGCCTGATGCTGCTCGCTCTCCGAGTCGGCGTTCGCGAGTCGCCAATGTTCCAGTCGGTCAAAACGTCGACCGCGGTCCGAGGGAACTTCTTCGCGCTGTTCACCCGGCCCGACCGGGTGAGGCGCTACCTGGCGGCGATCGTGGTGGCGGTGCCCATTTGGTACGTGGTCGGGATCCTGATCACGTTCTCGCCCGAGTTCGTCGACGCCATGGGGCTCGGCTTCGTCCCGTCGACCGGTCGGGCCGTCGCCTTCCTGTATGGCGGTCTGGCGGCGGGCGACCTGGCGAGCGGGATCCTGAGTCAGGTTATCAGGAGTCGGCGCCGGGCGATCGGGCTGTTCCTGGCGATGACGGTTGTCGCCTGCGGAGCGTTTTTCCTTGAGGTCGCGACGACCCTCACGGGGTTCTACGTCTTGTGCGTAGCGATGGGTTTCACGACCGGCTACTGGGCCGTCTTCATGATCTCCGCCGCCGAGCAGTTCGGCACCAATCTCCGGGCCACGGCGGCGACCACGGCGCCGAACTTCGTTCGGGGAGCCCTGGTCCCGATGGTATGGGGGTTCACCCAGTTTCGGGACCTGTGGGGGCTCGGGGTCATCGGGGCGGGGATCGCGGTTGGTGTCGTGGTATTGGTGCTGGCGATTGTCGCTCTGGCGGGGCTCAAAGAGACTTTCGGGAAGGATCTCGATTACGTTGAGACCTAGCGCGCTCCGGCGGATCCGGAGCGCGCGGGGCCAAGGAGGTAGGATGCGAGTTGGGGCGACTTGGGCGTTGGTTGGTGCGGTCGGTGTCACCGCCGCCTGCCTCAGTTCCACCGGACCGAATACGACGCGGACCTCCGCGGTCGTCACCGGACAGATCACCCGGCCCGACGGTGTCACGCCGGTCGGAGGGCCCCTGGTGACGGTTCAGCTCCTCGGTGCCCGAGTCGGTAATTCTGCGCCCCTCCTCGGTACCGGGCTGGTGACCGGTTCGGACCAGGGCCGCTTCCTGATTCTCTTCCTCCTCAACGCCGAGATCCAGACGGGCTCGGCGATCATCAACGTCAACCCGGCGCCGGGCCAGGGGCTCTTGCCCTTCGATACGGCGGGAATCCCGGTCAAGATCATGCTCGGTGAACAGCCGGCCGAGAGCAGCTACGTTCAGATGTCCCTCCGGGCTCGGTCCCCCTGACATAGTTCCGCCGGTCGCGAGACTACCTCGGTATGTCCCGCGATCCGGACCAGCGGTTCGACCGGCTGATCGTCGAGTTGGGCCCGGCCCTCCGCCGGCTGGCCCAGGCGTACGCCGATGGCCCCGCTGACGCCGACGATCTCTTCCAGGACATTTGCTTCGCCCTGTGGCGGGCCCTCCCTTCGTTCCGGGGAGAGTCGAGTGAACGGACGTTCGCGTTCCGGATCGGTCACAACCGCGGTCTGACCCATCGGTCTCGGAAGCGGGCGGTCGCCTCCGAGCTGGACGAAGACCTGCGGGACCGCAGTCCGGGGCCGGAGAGCCTTCTGACCGCCGCGCTCACTCGGGAGCGACTGACGGCGGCGGTCCGCCAACTTTCCGAAACCCAGCGGCAGGTGGTGATGCTGAGCCTCGAAGGGTTGACCAACGGCCAGATCGCGGAGGTCCTGGGTGTGACCGAGAACAACGTGGCGGTGCGGCTTACCCGGGCCCGGAAAGCCCTTCGGGAGATACTGGTGGCGAGAGGAGAAGGCGATGTCGAGCGCCCTTGAGGAGGACTGGCAGGAGTTGGGGAGAACCTGGCGGGCTGGCCCTGCCGTCGACCCGTCCCCGATCCGCCGGCTGGTCGACCGGCAGACGCGGGTGTTGCGGCTGGCGGTGCTCGGCGAGATGGCGGTGACCGTCGTGATGGTCGGCTTGGTGTGGTGGGTGCTGGTCGAGCGGGGCGCCGTCGCGCTTGGTTGGGTGGTGGCGGCCGGGCTCCACGCGGTGGTCCTCGGGGGTTTCACGATCTGGAATCGAATCGGAATCTGGCGGCCGTTAGGCGAGTCGACCGCCGCCTATCTGTGGCTCGCCCAGGAACGATCCCGCCGGCAACGGCGGTCGGCGACCTTCGTCCTCGGGCTGACGGGTATCGAGGTCGCGGCGCTGCTGGCGTGGCTGGTATTCGGCGCGGAGCCAGACCGTCCGACAGGATCGGGTTGGGGATGGCTGCTGGTCGCGGGGGTCTTCGCGATGGCCGTTGGGTGGGCGTGGTGGTATCGGGTCCGGGCGGTGCGGCAGTTGGCGCGGCTCGGGGTCCTCGAGTCCCAGCTGATCCTAGAAGGAGGTGGAGCATGAGATCGTTTCGGAGGACTGGGATGGCGGCCGCCCTGGTCGTCATGGTCGCGCCGACGTCCCAGGCCCAACCGGTCACCGCGATCGTCGGGGCGACCGTGATCGATGGGGGTGGCGGTCCGCCGCTCGAGCGGGCGGTCATTCTGGTCCGGGGTGGTCGGATTGAGGCCGTTGGTCGTGAGGGCGACCTGGCGCTTCCCCGGGGTGCCGAGATCCGGCGCCTTGCCGGCCGATTCATCACTCCCGGTTTCATCGACATGCACGCCCATGTCGCCTTTGGCCCAATCGTCGCCGAGCCCGGCAAGCCGGGGGCCTATCGGATGGATTACGACGATCGGGCGTCTCGCGAGATGGCCAGCACGCTGTTGGGTTTCGGGATCACCACCGCCCGCAACCCCGGTGCGCCCACTCGAGAGGGCGTTGGGTTGCGAGATGACATTCGCCTGGGACGAATCCCCGGTCCCCGGCTCTTCACGGCGGGGGAGGTCATCGACGCGACGGTCTGGCCCGGTCTGACGACCGCCGTCGCGACCGAGGCTCAGGTTCGTGCAGAGGTGGCCCGTCAAGTCGGCTTGGGGGTCGACTACGTCAAGCTCTACGCCAGCCTCGGGCCGAAGCTGATCGCGGCCGGGGTCGACGAAGCCCACCGTCAGGGGGTCCCGGCCATTGCCCATCTTTTCGGGACGACGTGGACCGAGGCCGCCCAAAGCGGCATCGACGGCATCGTCCACATCGTGGCCGGGTCGCCGAAGCTCCTCCCGGAGCATCGGCGGGCCGAGTTCATGAAACGGTTTCGCGGCACCCAGTTCATGCTCGAGTGGTTCGATTACGTCGACTTCGAGAGCGCCGAGTTCACCGAGATGGTCGCGGCGCTGGTCGCCAACCATGTCACCGTCGATCCGACGCTCGTGGTCTTCGAGGCGATGGCTCGGGGCGATGACCCAGCCGTGACCAACCACCCGGACCTCCGGTACGCCCCGACATCTCTGCTGGAAAACTGGCGAACGGACTTCACGTTCGATCGTGGCTGGAAGCCGGACGATTACCAAATCGCCCGGAGAGCGTGGCCCAGGGTGTTGGCGATGACCAAGCGGCTTGCGGACGCCGGCGTGCTGATCACGGTCGGCACCGACGTTCCGAATCCTTGGGTTCCGCCGGGGGCGAGTTTTCACCGGGAACTCGAGCTGTTCCGGGACGCCGGGTTCACCAATGCCGCTATCATCCGCCTCGCGACCCGAGACGGCGCCCAGGCCCTCGGCGTGCTCTCGGACGTCGGCACCATCGCCTCGGGCAAACGGGCGGACCTCGTGGTCCTCAGCGCCAACCCGCTCGACGACATCCGCAACACTCGACGGATCGAGTGGGTGGTCCAGGATGGCAAGTGGTACACCCCGAAGTCACTGTTGCCCACCAGATAATGCTCCCGATTCCTCCGATTCCTGCATCTAACTGCACCCCCGCCCCAAACCTCACCACGGTATTCCGCTATGCCGATCCCCTCACCCCGAGATCGCCGCGCGCAAAGGCGTACCTCGTCGTTCGCCACTAAGGCTTGAGAATCGGCCACTTGGGCGCTCGCCGTGCGGAGCGCCAGGGGCCGCGGTGCCGATTGTCACGCACTCGACTCCCCTGCCGGATACCGGCACACAAACTGCCTAACTCCTTGGCAACTCGTGACAAGTCAATCGAGTGCTGCATTGCGTTGCAGGACTCGGACAAGGAGCAATCGTATGAACCACCGATCGATCTTGCTTTCAATCGGCCTTCTCTCGGTGAGTGGGGCGAGTTTGTCGGCCCAAGCTGCCCGGAGCGCGTCGCCGGGACCTGCCAAACCAGCCGACGTGATTCCCGCCGATGCCCCGATGTACGGGCGTCAGGGAACCTGGTTCGGAGTGGGGTTCGGGGCCGGCTCCACGTCCCTCCATTGCCAGATCTGTGACAACGCCGAGGTCGGAAGCCGGGGAACGTCCGGGTACCTGCGAGTCGGGACCACGGTGAACGGCCGGCTGCTGGTGGGCGCCGAGGTCAACGGATGGATGCGGTCGGATGAGAGCGGCAATCAGCGGGTCGTGACCGTGAGCGGTAACGGGTATTGGTATCCCAATCCGCGGCACGGTTACTACGTCAAGGGTGGATTTGGCCTCTCCCGCTACAAGCAGTGGTCCACCAACGACAACAACGACGTCACCAACGGCCTTTCGACCGGCGGGCTGACCGGGAGTGTTGGCCTCGGCTACGAAATGCGGGTCAATCCCCGGATGTCGTTCGTGCCGTTCGTGAACCTGCTCGGCACTGCCCGCGGGGGGCTCTCGACCGAGAGCGACGACGGGACCCACTTCGAGCGGAATCGGCTTCCCAACCGGGCGAACGTGCTGTTTCTCCAGCTGGGGATGGGCATCACTTGGCACTAACGGGGAAGGGCGGGCGCCGACGGACGACGGCCCCCACCGCCCCCTCGGAACGCGGGCGAAGGAGCAAAGGCATGAGGACGATCTCGATTCGAATGGCGGGCCTCCCGATTCTCCTGGGCGTCGTGGTGGCGGGGTGCGGCGACCTTTCCGGCCCGGGCGGCGGCGATCCGCTCGCCGCGCCCCCGAGTATTGCCTTCAGCACCTGGCGCCCGGGGCCGAACGACACCTGCCCGCTCTCGGTCCACCAGAGCTATTCGACGGTCGGGCCCGATGGCAAAGCCTACCCGACCTGGCATCCTCCGGTCGATCCGGCGACCAATTGCACCTTCGGTCACGAGCACGGCCGCGATCCGCGGGGCTCCAATCTCTACGCCGAGGTGGGCGACCTCCCCCTGGGCTTCGCCAACGAGCAGCTCGATATCTGGGATCCGAACGGCAAGCGACACGAAGACCACGTCGGCCACAAGTACGAGTGGGAGAATGGGATCCAGATGCACGTGGCCAACGCCGGGTCGATCCTCTCGGTTCGTTGCGACATCCTCTACAAGCTGCACCAGGGAACCCACTCGAAGGACGCGTTCACCAACAACCTCCACGAGGTCCAGTACTACGCCAAGTGCAACGACGGCACCGAGGTCAAGATGATCATGATGGCCGCGATCGGAACGCCGGGTGAGTTCACCCGGACGTGCGATGGCGCCCGCGTGCGAGTCGGGACCGCGACCCCGGCCAATTCGCCTAACGGCGGCGGCCAGCGGGTCATTCCCGACCGGACCTGCGTCGACCGGCACCTCTTGGTGCCCCAAGGGTCCACCTCCGACGCGCGAGCCGCCCTCCACGAGAGTTGGCAGCAGTCGCTGGTGCTCAAGACGGCCGAAGGCCGCGCGATCGCCCACATGAACCCTTACTTCCAGGCGTTCGCGCCGAGCCGGTTCCATGATCCGTCCAAGGCCGATCTCACCGGCCGGCCGATGGAGATGTGCTACGCCACCGAGGCCAACGGCGATCAGGCTCGCGGTGGCCCCTGTGGCGCCGCCACCCAGAACGGAGCCATTGCCGGGATCGTGTTCGACGACCCGAGATCGCCGTTCAATGGGGTGCGCCGAGTGTTCGACATCAACTCGCTCGACATCGACAACGATGCCGGTCCGACGGTGTGGTACACCGATCCGTTCGGCCGCAACGCGAAGACCAATCCGTTTCCGGGGTCGATCCGCCAATACGTCGCCAAGATCAACAACACCGGGCTCGATCTGTCGGGACCCGGCATCGGGTCGAACCGGAACTACGGCGGTCCGGGCGTGCACGCCCCGAACTAGTCCGAATCGACGAATACGGGTAGGGCGAGTCGAGGGCGGCCGGGGACCGCCCTCGCTCGTTTTTGGGGGGCTACCGCCGGGGGTGTCGGCGCCTATCCTTCCCCTGACTCTTCCACCGTGAATGACCGCATGCCCCGTTGCTGGCCTTTCGTGGCGCTGTGCGCCCTCGAGGTGTCCTTAGTCGCCGCCCAAGTTCCCCGGACCGAACGGCGCCGCTGGCTCGATTCAGCGACCTCGGTCACCGATGATCCCCGCCGGATTCCGATTCCCGCCGGACTGACCGCCCCGCAAGGCACCATCGTCCTGAGGGGCGGGCGGATCTGGGACGGCACCGGGGCCGCGGCTCGCGCCGGCACGCTGGTGATCACTCGCAACGCGATTTCGGCGGTGCTTGCGCCAGGCGCCACCAACTGGCCCTCCGACGCCCGAGTGATCGATGTGAGCGGCAAGACGGTCATGCCGGGGCTCATCGATCTTCACACCCACCTCGACTACCGCAAGCCGGGCGGCTCCGAGACCCGGGCCTGGAGTCAGGCGGACGGGGCGCTCCGAGGGGTCGAGCGGCTCCGCTATTACATCGAGAGCGGTATCACCACCGTTCGCGACGTGGGCTCCGAGGGAGACACCCCGTTTCTGCTCAAGCAGTGGGTCGCCGAGGGGCGATTGGTCGGGCCGCGGGTCTTCGCGGCGGGCAACGTCATCTCGGGGCGGGGCGGGCACGGGGCCGAGGTGGACCTCGAAAAGGGGCGCCCCCTGCCGGCCGCCCGCGAGGCGTCGGGTCCCGACGATTGGCGGGAGGCGGTGCGGGAACAGTTCCGCAAGGGTGCCGATCTGATCAAGGTGACCAGTCATTTCAGTGAGGCCGAAATCACGGCCGCCGTCGAGGAAGCCCATGACCTCGGCCTCAAGATCACCGCCGATGCCGAGACTTTCTACATCGAGCGGGCGGTCCGGGCCGGGGTCGACATGATCGAGCACCCGCTGCCGCGGACCGATCAGGCGATTCGATTGATGGCGGAGCGGGGAACCGCCTCCGATCCCACCCTGATTCCCTACTTGATCATCTTTCGCTCCTCGGGTGGGTACTTCGGGTCGACCAGCCGACGGTTCACCTTCAGTCACGCCGCCAATCTCGCCGTGGCCAAGAGAATGAAGAATGCCGGCGTTACGTTAGGCATCGGTACCGATCTGGTGGTCGACTGGTTCGAGTACCTCCCCTGGCCCTATCACGAGGAGATCCGCCAGTTCCTGAGCCTCGGATACACCCTCCCCGAAGTCCTCGGCATCGCCACCCGAGTCAACGCCCAACTGCTCGACATGGGCGATCGGCTCGGCACCCTCGAGGTTGGGAAGCTGGCGGACGTGTTGGTGGTCGCCGGCAACCCCGACCAGCGGCTCGAGGACCTCGGCAACGTCGAGTTGGTCGTTCGGGACGGCCGGGTCCAGGTCGAGGGCGGGCGGACGGTCTATCCGCGCCACGTCCCGAAGGCGCCACCGCCGGCTCGGTAAGGGACGGGGTGGGCTGGAAGTTGCTCGGGGCCGATGAATTGTATACAATACGGTCCCCCGCCAGCCAAGGTGCCCGCCCGATGCTCTCCTCCCGCCGCCAGTTTCTCGCGGCCAGCGCCGCCGCTTTCGCCATCCCCGCGATCAATCGGGGTCGGTTCGCCGTGTTCCCCTGGTCGTCGGCCGAATACTCGGCCCGCTGCCTCGCCTTGATGCAAAAGAGCACCGTGCTCGACATGCTGAGCCCGCTCACGCTGAACTTCCCGATGATGGCGAAGTGGACCGCCAATCCCGAGCTCTTCACGGCCGCCGATTTCGAGCGGTTCAAGTCCTCGGGCATCAACGTCTTTCACGTCGCCGTCGGGGTGGGCGGACCGGACCCCTTCATGGCCGGATACCGTTTCATCGCCGGCTGGAACAGCTTCCTCGCCGGCAGCGACCAATACTTCATGCGGATCGATTCCGCCGCCGATCTTGGCCGGGTCAAGGCCTCCGGGAAGATCGGGATTCTCCTCGGGATTCAGAACTCCGAGCATTTCCGCACCCGAGAAGACGTCAACACCTTCCACGCCATGGGGCAGCGAATTTCGCAGCTGACCTACAATAGCCGGAACCTGATCGGCAACGGGTCGACCGAGCGGCGCGACGAGGGGATCAGCGATTTCGGGATTGCGATCATCGAACGGATGAACACCGTCGGGATGGCGGTCGACGTCTCTCATTGCGGCGACCAGACCTCGCTCGACGCCTTCGAGCTTTCCAAGATGCCGGTGCTGATCACCCACTCCAACGTCAGGGCCCTCGCTCCGGGTCATCCGCGCTGCAAGCCCGACGAGGTGATCAAGAAGTGCGGGGCCGCGGGCGGGGTGATGGGGATCACCGGGGTACGGAATTTCGTCAAGGCGAGCGAGCCGACCACCATCGAAGACTTGCTGAACCACTTCGACTACGTGGCCAAGATGATCGGCGTGGAGCACGTCGGCATCGGAAGCGACATCGATCTCGACGGCTACGACGACATGCCACCCGAGGACTACAAGCGGCTCAAGGCCGGATACAAGGGCAGCTATGCCTTCCGCGACAAGATCGACATCGACGAGGTGGCCCACCCGAAGCGAATGTTCGACTTGACCGAGGGGCTGATCCGGCGGGGCTACAAGGACGACCAGATCGAAGGGATTCTCGGGGGGAATTTCCGTCGGGTGCTCGGTCAGATCTGGGTCTGATCGATGCAACCGCTCGAGTGGATCCTGGTGGTGGGCGTCGGGCTTCTCCTCTTGGGTTGGGCGGCTGGGGGTCGGGTTCGGCGTTGGTGGCCGTTGCTGTTGGTGGTGGTGACGGCGGCCCACCTCGTCGTCGAGGGCCAGCGGTTGGTGATGTGGCCGCTCTATCTCATTGTCGGGGTCGCCGCAGCGGCGGTGCTCCTCCGGCGCGACGCCGGTCCGCCCACCCGGCGGTGGTGGAGGGCCGTCGGGCGCTGGGCGGTCGCGATCGTGCTGCTCGTTCTCGTCGTGCCGCTCCCGTGGCTGTGGCCCGTGATGCGGCTCCCGGCGCCAAGCGGGCCCTATCAGGTCGGCACCAGCTGGTTCGTGGTGGCCGATTCGGGGCGACGGGAGCGATTCGCCAGCGGCGGCCACCGCGAGTTCCCGGTCAAAGTGTGGTATCCGGTCGCGCCGGGGACGGCCGGCACCCTCGCCCCGTACGCCCGCACGGAGGAGATGGGTCTAGGGGGGCTGGTGCCGGCCATTCTTTTCGAGCAGGGGCGGTACATCCGCACCCACTCCATGACTGACGCGCCGCTCGCGCCGGGTCAGAACCGGTTCCCGGTGCTGGTGTTCTCCCACGGATACACCGGGTACGCGGCCCAGAACACCGTGCAGATGGAGGAGCTGGCCAGCCTCGGTTATTTCGTCTTCAGCATTGCCCACACCGGGGAGGCCTCCGCGACGCCGTTCCCGGATGGGCGGGTCGTTCGGGTGGACTCGGCCGTAATGGCGAGAATGCGGGCGCAGGCGACCGACACCGCCGGGATGGCGCGAGCCTTCGCCCTGATGGCCAGGTTCGATAGCGCCACGACTCGCGACGAGCGCCAGGCGATGTTCCGCGAGCTGATGGCGGTCACCCCGGAGCCCCTCAGGACTGAAAACGTCGCCGAATGGTCGCTCGACACCAAGGTGCTCGTCGATCGGCTCGAGTCGATGAACGCCGGGACGATCGATTCGCCGTTCACCGGTCGGCTCGCGCTCGACCGGTTGGGCGTTTTCGGGATGTCCTACGGCGGCGCCACGGCCGGAGAGTTTTGCCGACTCGATCGGCGGTGCAAAGCCGGGCTCAACATCGACGGGGGTCAGTATGGCGGTACGATGGAGGATTCCCTCACTGTGCCGTTCCTCATCCTCGCGAGCGAGCAGGCGTACGGGGTCCACAAACCGGTCCTGGACGTGGCCAAGGGACCTACGTATCTGGTGAAGATTCCCCAGACCACCCACATCGGACTCACCGACCTCACCCTCCAGGGTCCGGTGATCTTTCGGTGGACCGGTATCACCGGCCGACTCGACCCCGATCGGCGAGAGCGGCTGATGACGGAGTACGTGGTGGCCTTCTTCGACACGTATATCAACGGGAAACCGTCGCCGATGCTCGATGGGCCGTCGGCGGAGAACCCCGATGTCATTTTCGTGAGGAGCAATCCGTGAAGCGTTCGACGTTGGTGTTCCTGTGCATGGGCGCGATCCCGGCGGCAGCCCAGACGGTCTCCAAGCCGGACCCGCTCGCGGGACTCGATGGGTACGTCGAGAGAGTCCGCCAGGAGTGGGCGATTCCGGGTCTGGCGGTGGGCATCGTCAAGGACGATTCGCTGATTTACACCAAGGGGTTCGGGCTCAAGGAGATCGGGAAGCCGGATCCGGTTACTGCTCGGACTCTGTTCGCGATCGGGTCCAACACCAAGTCGTTCACCGCCACCGCCGCGGCGATGCTGGTCGACGAGGGCAAGCTCAAGTGGAACGACCCGGTGACCAAGTGGCTTCCGGGTTTTCAGCTGTACGACACCTATGTGACTCGTGAGCTGACGATTCGCGACGTGCTCTCGCATCGGTCCGGGCTGGGCCGGCGTGGGGATGCGCTCTGGTACGGCACCTCGTTTTCGCGAGACGAGATTCTTCGGCGGATTCGCTACCTGACTCCCAACGCCGGCTTCCGGACGGAAATGGGCTACCAGAACATCATGTTCCTGGCCGGGGGGCAGGCGGCGGGCGCCGCGGCCGGGATGGGCTACGACGACTTGATTCGACGGCGAATCTTCGAGCCCCTGGGCATGCGGACCAGCGGGGTGAGTCTCAAGGAGCTCAAGGGACAGGCCGACGTTTCGACCCCCCATTCGATCGAGAAGGGTGTCGCCAAGCCGATTCCTTGGCGCGACATCGACAACATCGCCCCGGCCGGGTCGATCAACTCCTCCGTCGAGGAGATGGCGCAGTACCTCCGCTTCCATTTGGGGAACGGAACCTATCGGGGCACTCGGCTCCTCAGCGCGACCAATCTGGGCGTGACCAAGACGACGCACATCAACGCCGGCGGCGTTGGCGACAGCTTGACACATTTCTCGGCCTACGGATTGGGCTGGGTGCTCCAGGACTATCGTGGCAAGAAGATCGCGTGGCACAACGGCGGCATCGATGGGATGCTCTCGGAGATGTGGACCATTCCCGAGGCTGGTCTCGGCATCGTGGTCCTCTCCAACGGCTCGCCCCACTCCGCTGGGCCCGCCGTCGTCTGGGACATCATCGACCGGTTCTTGGTGGGGAAGGCCACCAAAGACCACCAGGCCGCCGGACTGAAGCAATGGCAGCAGATCATGGCGGTCCAGGAAGCCCAGCAGAAACAGCTCGAATCGAAGCGGGTCAAGGACACCAAGCCCTCGTTGGGCCTGGAGCAATACGTGGGCACTTATAGCGATCAGCTCTATGGCGATCTGTCGATCACGTTGGAGGGTGGCGTCCTGACCTTCGGGTACCACTCGACCCGAGTTCCCCTCGAGCACTGGCATTACAACACCTTCAAGGGCAAAGCTGGGGCCGGGCTGGGGGCGATCTCCATGGTGACCTTCCAGCTCGATGCCGCCGGGAAGGCTTCGACGGTCGAGGTCGAGGGCCTCGGCTCGTTCCGCCGATGACCTTCGGACTCACCTCCAATACCGCGCCCGCGGATTTCGATCCTCGCCGAGATCTGCCGGCCGGGTTCTTCGACTACTACCTTGGCCTCCATCGGGAGTTCACCCCCCGACAACAGGCCCACGCTCGGGCGCGGCAGGCCGCGCTCGCGGGCGCCCACCGGGGCGAGTTGCCCGGGCATCTACCGCCCTCGGCCGCGACCACCGGCGACTGGCGAATCGAGCTTCCCGATTGGTGCGCCGATCAGCGGAACCAGATGACCGGGCCCGCCGACGACGCCGAGCTGGTCGTCAAGATGCTCAACTCCGGCGCGCCTGGAGTGATGATCGACCTCGAAGACTCGATGGCGAACGAGTGGCCGAACCTGGTGCGAGGTCACGCCAACGCGGTCGAGGCGTTGCATGGTGCGCTCGCCTACGACGACCCGAAACGCGGCGGCCGGGTGGGAATCAAGCCGGGCCCCACGGTCACTTGGACTCGAGTTCGGGGCCTTCACCTCAATCAGGCCGGCGTCGTCCCAGGCGAACCGACGTCCGCCTCGCTTTTCGATCTCGCCCTCCTGGTGCGGGGCATCGATCCCAGCCGCCTCAAACACCCGCTGGCGATCTACGTTCCGAAAAGCGAAAGCGCTTCCGAGGCGACCTGGTGGCGGGACGTGTTCCGGCGACTGGCGAGCGATCGAGGCCTCGCGCCCGATTTCATCAAATGCATGGCGCTCGTCGAGTCGCACCCATTGGCTTACCAAATGGAGGAGTTCCTTCACCCATTGAAGGACCATATTCTCGGCCTCAACCTGGGTCGCTGGGACTACATGGCCAGTTTGATCCACTTTAACCTTCCCAACCCGGCCTGGGTGTTGCCCGACCGCAACACCATTCCGCATGATGTTGCATTCTTCCAGCATTTGCGAGAGCTGTTGCCAGACATTTGCCACAAGCGAGGGATGCTCGCCATCGGGGGGATGACAGCGTTGTTCCCGAGTCGGACCGACTCTGCCCTGAATGACCGAGCCTTGGCGGTGCTCGAGCAGGACAAGCGGAACGAGGCCCACGCGCTGATGGATGGCGCCTGGACCGGTCATCCCGATCAGAACCCGATCGCGGTGGGTCAATTCCCGGCGCCCAACCAGGGATTTCGGCGACCGGCTTCGATCGATCGGTATCCGGATCTTCGACCGACTCCTGCAGGAGTTGGCAAGCACACGACGGCCGGTTCGCGGGCTGCGGCTCGGGTGACCATTCAATACCGGTTTGGAGTGCTCTCTGGTCGCGGCGCGAGCCTGATCGAGGGGTACATGGAGGATCTGGCGACTGACCGGATCTACCGATTGATGCTGGCACAGAGGGTGCTTCACCGCGATCAGGTTCGGGTCGTCGACGAGGGCGGCAAGCCGGTGGCCCACACGCCGGCATTCCTGACCCAACTCTACGATCAGGAACTCGAAGAGCTTCTGGGGCGTTGCGAAGACGTCAATGAACGAGAGCGGTACCGCCAGGCTCGCCTCGAAAGCGAGGCCATGATCGTCGAGAGCCGGCCTGACCCGGTGTGACGGTCCTGGGGAGTGGGCGGGGCCCGGAGGAGGAACCCCCCGTGATCGATCAGCTGCAAGTCGAGTGGCACCCAACCCGGGCCAGCGGCCCGGCGATTCGACCCGAACCCGCGCGGCTGCACGACTACTGGCACAACGATCCGCGATGGGCCGGGATCACCCGGCCGTATCGGGCCGAGGACGTTCTCCGCTTGCGCGGCTCGGTGCTGGTCGAGCACACGCTGGCCCGACTTGGGGCGGAGCGGTTGTGGGGGTTGATGACCACCGAACCCTACGTCAACGCGCTGGGCGCTCTCACTGGCAACCAGGCGATGCAGCAGGTCAAAGCCGGTCTCAAGGCCATCTATCTCTCGGGCTGGCAGGTCGCCGCGGACGCGAACCTGGCCGGTCAGATGTATCCCGATCAGAGCCTTTACCCGGCGAACAGCGTCCCGATGGTCGTGAAGCGAATCAATCAGGCGCTCCAGCGGGCCGATCAGATCGAGCACGCCGAAGGGAAGGGTGGGGGCGTTCATTGGTTTGCCCCGATCGTCGCCGACGCGGAAGCCGGCTTCGGCGGGCCCCTGAACTGCTTCGAACTGATGAAGTCGATGATCGAAGCGGGCGCCGCCGGGGTCCATTTCGAGGATCAGCTCGCCAGCGAAAAGAAGTGCGGGCACCTGGGCGGCAAGGTCTTGATCCCGACCCAGGCGGCCCTTCGCAACCTGATCGCCGCCCGTCTCGCGGCGGACATCGAGGGGGTCCCGACGATTCTGGTCGCCCGCACCGATGCCAATGGTGCGGCCCTCATCACCAGCGATGTCGACGAGCGCGATCAGGCATTCCTGACGGGTGAGCGGACGGCCGAGGGGTTTTACCGGGTCAACCCGGGCCTCGAGCAGGCGATTTCACGGGGTTTGTCATACGCCCCGATCGCCGATTTGATCTGGTGCGAGACCTCGACCCCGGACCTGGCGGAGGCGCGCCGATTCGCCGAGGCGATCCATCGGGAGTTCCCGGGCAAGATGCTGGCGTACAACTGCTCCCCGTCGTTCAATTGGGAAAAGAAGCTCGACGCGGCGACGATCGCCACGTTCCAGCGGGAGCTGGGCGCCATGGGGTACAAGTTCCAGTTCGTCACCCTGGCCGGGTTCCACTCCCTCAATCACGGGATGTACGAGTTGGCCCGGGGATACGCCGAGCGGGGTATGACGGCGTACGCTGAGCTCCAGCGGGCCGAATTTACCGCCGAAGCCGACGGCTACACGGCCACCAAACACCAGCGCGAAGTGGGCACCGGATATTTCGACGAGGTGACCCAGGTAGTCAGTGGTGGGTCGTCGTCGACCACCGCCTTGGCCGGGTCGACGGAGAACGCCCAGTTCCATTGATCGCCTGAAAGGGGTCCGGCCGACCGGGAGGGGCGGGCTCAGGCCCGCCCCTCTCTTGCACGTGGAGGGGTCCAAGACGGATAACCGGGGCCTCCTTCATCGATCGGTGTAGAGGAAGTAGTCGTAGAGGGCCCGGGCGGACTGGGCGATGGTGGCCTCGAGATCGGCGCCGGAGAGCTTCGCCGATTTCTTGACGTAGACGGCGATGGCCATGTGGGTTCCATCGGACAGGTCGACGATCCCGACATCGTTGGCGGTGCCGGGGTAGGTCCCGGTCTTGTGAGCCACTCGGGTTCCGGGTGGCAGCATGCCCTTGATTCGCCCCACACCCGTCTCGCACCGATACATGATGTCGAGGAGATAGTCGCTGTTGGCACGGTTCAGGAGCTCGCCCTTCCACAGTTTGGTGAGGACCGTCATCATCCCGCGAGGGCTGCCGTGGTCGCGGGCATCCTTCTCGTAGTAGTAGGGCACCGAGTCGCGGCGGGCTTTGGAGAGTTGGGCCTGCTGCTGGTCCCATTTCGCCCGCGAGAACTTCCCATCGGTCCAGATATCGGTGATCCCGTACGGGTGAGCGATCACCTCGGCGGTCGGTCGATCGACCCGGACGTCGCCGATCCCGGCGTCGCGAAGCCGTTTCGTGACGGCCTCGCCCCCGCCGCCGAGCTTCAAGACCAGATCGGTCGCGTTGTTTTCGCTCAGGATCATCATCGTCTCGATCAGGTTCCGGACCGACATCGCGAAGCCCGGCTTCCGGAACAGGAGATGAGCCTCGCTTCCGAGGTGGAGATCGGTGGTGTCCCACTCGATCATCCGATTCAAGTCGAGCTTTCCTTGCTCGACCAGCGTGAACGCCTGGATCGCCATCGGCAGCTTGTACGTGCTGGCGAGCGGGTATTGCTCGTCGGCCTGGTAGAAGAAGGTCCGGCCGGTCTCCAGGTGGGTGGCGGCGATCCCCAGGGTGCCGGCGCTGAGGGGCTCGATCCGGGCGATCTCGCGGTCGAGCTTCTCGCGGGCGGACTGGGCGACCAACGAGGGGACGGCGGTGACGATCGTGGCAACGACGAGGACGAAACGCATAGCGACTCCGGGCGAGTGTCGATAGGTTGCAGGGTCTCAAAATTGTATCCAATTCTCCAGACAGGCGCCACCGACCCCCTCGGGCGCCGGGAGCCGTCCGCAATGCGCCTGATCGGAGTTTCCCTGTTGGTGGCCGCGACCGCCGGAGCCGGGACCGCCTCGTCCCAAGTGTCCGCCGGCTCCTACGCCCGGGCGGAAGCCTCGCTGGCGACCAACGCCAACAAGCTGGTCCTCCGAGATGGCATCAAGCCAAACTGGATCAAGGGGGGCGACCGGTTCTGGTACCGGACTACCACCCTGGCTGGCGCCGAGTTCGTCTATGTCGACCCGGCCCGCCGGCTTCGCCGACCCGCCTTCGATCATGGCCGGCTGGCGGCGTCGCTGGCCCGAGCAGCCGACACGGTGGTGGTCGGCGACTCGCTGCCGTTCCAGGCCTTGGTTTGGGACGAGGAGGGCAAGGAGACTCGAGTTGTGGTGTCGGTTCGGGGGAAAACGTGGCGGTGCGATCTGGGGACCTATCGATGCGACTTGACGGCGACGCCCAAGCCTCCCGATCCCAACGAGCTGATGTCGCCCGACGGCAAATGGGCTCTCTTCCGAAAAGATTACAATCTCTGGATTCGGGCTACCGCCACCGATGAGCGGCGAGCGCTAACGACCGATGGCGAACGCCGGAACGACTATGCCTCACATGCCGAATCGAACACCAACCGGGTGACGTCGGAGCGGCTCGAGCTTCCCAACCCGCCAGTCGCGCTGTGGTCCCCGGACTCGAGGCGGATCCTGACCTACCGATTGGACCAACGAGGTGTCCGGGAGCAACACCTGGTCCAATCGGTTCACCGGGACGGGCTCCGCCCAAAGCTCTGGTCGTTCGTGTTTCCGTATCCAGGCGATTCGGTGCTGCCGATGGCGTCCTGGCGGATCTTCGACGCGGAGGGCGGTCGGATGGTGGCGGCCGACGCGCCTGCGGTCAGCGCCGCACTCGACGTTCCGCTCGTTTTCGGCGACGCCTGGTGGGGCGACTCGGCCGGAACCGTGGCCTATTATCTCGTGCGAGACCGAGGTGTCAAGGCGTTCAGGGTCCGGGCCCTCGACCCGACGACCGGTCGGGTCCGAACCGTCGCCGAGGAACGGGGACCCACGATGGTCGAGCCGGCCCCTCTCTTGGGCCTTCCACCGCTGGTCAAGGTGTTAGGCGGGGGCCGGGAAGTCGTCTGGTTCTCCCAGCGGGATGGCTGGGCCCAACTCTATCTGCTCGACGGCACCACGGGTCTGCTGAAGAACCGAGTCACCAACGGGGCATGGGCGGTCCGGGAGCTGGTTCGGGTCGACGAGGCGGCGCGGCGAGTGTGGTTCACGGCCGGCGGTCGCGAGCCGGGGCGGGACCCCTACTACCGACACCTTTATAGCGTCAACCTCGACGGCACCGGACTTACCCTGCTCTCGCCGGAAGACGCCGACCACCAGATCACCGCCAGTCCGAGCGGTGGCTGGATGATCGACCGGTTCAGCCGGGTCGATTTGGCGCCGACCACGGTGCTCCGGTCGGCCGACGGCAAGACGGTCGTCCCGCTGGAGCGGGCCGACATTTCCCGGTTGCTGGCGACCGGCTGGCGCTATCCCGAACGGTTCACCGTCCAGGCGGCCGGCGACACCACGACGCTCTACGGGATCATCCTCAAACCGTCGACCTTCGACTCGACCAAGCGCTATCCAGTGGTCGAGGAGATCTACCCCGGTCCCCAGGTCAACAAAGTGCCCAAGGGGTTCGAGGCGGGCGGGGATCACCGCGCCATCGTCGAGCTCGGATTCGTTGGAGTTCAGGTCGATGGCCGGGGGACCCCGCTCCGATCGAAGGCGTTCCACGACTACTCCTACGGTCGATTGGAAAACGGCGGCGGGTTGGAGGATCACGTCGCCGCCTACCGGCAGCTGGGCGAGCGGGAGCGCTTTCTCGATCTCGATCGGATCGGGATTTTCGGCCATTCGGGTGGTGGGTTCGCTTCGGTCCGGGCGATGCTGTTATACCCCGAGACCTACAAGGTCGCGGTGTCGTCCGCCGGGAATCACGATCAGCGGGGCTATCTGTCGCTGTGGGGCGAGACCTACCAGGGCATGCCGAGCGGCGACAACTACTTGGCCCAGGCCAACCCGACGATCGCGAACAACCTGCGAGGGAAACTCCTGTTGGCGTTCGGGGACATGGACGACAACGTGCCGCCGGCCCTGACCATCCAGCTCATTGACGCCTTGACCAAGGCGAACAAGGACTACGACCTGTTGATCGTTCCCAACGGTCACCACGGGATGATGGCCAGCGGCTATTTCAGACGACGGCGGTGGGATTACTTTGTCGAGCACTTGATGGGCGCCAAGCCGCCAGCCGGCTACGAGCTCAAGACCCCGCCTGAGGTCGCCTTTGAAAAGTGAGGCACTGTGATCCGAATTGACGATCTCGAAACGCCGACCCCGGTGGTCGACCTCGACGTATTGGAGCGCAACCTCGACCGGATGGCGGAGTACACCGGTCGGCACGGGCTCGGCTTGCGGCCGCACATCAAGACCCACAAGTCACCTCGGGTCTCGGCGGAGCAGCTCAAACGAGGGGCGGTGGGGTTGACCTGCGCCACGACCCACGAGGCCGAAGTCATGTCGGAGCTCACCGACGACGTACTGGTGGCCTATCCCCCGGTCGGGGCCGCGAGGCTGGCCCGGCTGATGGCGTTGCCACCGGCCGTTCGGCTGATGGTGGCGCTCGATTCCGCCGAGGCGATCGAGGGCCTGGCCGCCGCGGCCCGAGCGGCGGGCCGGGCCGTCCGAGTGCTGATCGAGTGCGATTTGGGCATGCATCGGGTCGGGGTGACGTCGATCGACGAGGGCATCCGGCTGGCGCGGCTGGTGATCGCCCGGGCGCCCCTGGAGTTCGCCGGGGTGACATTCTATCCCGGCCACATTCGCCAGGCGAAGTCGGAGCAGCAGGAACCGCTCGCCAAGCTGAACGCGGACGTGGCCGCCTGGCTGGGCGCGTTCGAGGCGGCGGGGCTCCGGCCCGGGATTGTCAGCGGTGGGTCGACCCCCACCGCGTTCCAGGCTCACGAGGTTCGAGGGCTCACCGAGATTCGGCCGGGAACGTACGTCTACAACGATCGGGAGATCGTCTCGACCGGCGCGGCTGCTCGAGAGGATTGCGCCTTCACGGTGCTGGCCACGATCGTGAGCACCGCCGTCATGGGCCAGGCGGTTTGTGACGCCGGCTGCAAAGCGTTGGGTCGGGAGCCGCTCCGGGTGGGTCCGGGGGCCGGGTTCGGTGAGTTGGTCGACCACCCCGAGGTGACGGTGAAAGGGATGTCGGAGGAGCACGGCATCCTCGACTTGAGCCACACCTCGTGGCGCCCGAAAGTGGGCGACCGGGTCCGGATCATTCCCAATCACGTCTGCATCGTGACCCACTTGAACGACTTCATTCACGGGGTCCGAGGCGACCGGGTGGAAACGACCTGGCCGGTCGCGGCGCGGGGGCGAGGCGCGTTGGCTTAGCCTAACGGGCGGAGTCGAGCGGATCGCCGTCGAGGAGGACCAGGTCGGCGGGTTGCAGTCGTGCTGCCCGCCTTTGGGAGGCGAGCAGCACGTCCCCTGCACCGGAAAGCAGGGTCACGCCTCTTTGCTCGTCACGAGGGACCAGCAGTATCCGAAGAGGCAAAGCTTCACCATCGTCCGACTTTTTGCCATCATCGATCGGGCGCCGGTCCGAACTGGAGTCCACAAAGCGGCGTTTTCGACCCGAAACTCCGGTACATCCGACCGCTCGCCGACGACGACTGGGGCCCGTTCGACCTGGATTTCGCTCACCGGAACGCCGGCGGCCTGGGCGAAGAGCGCGGTCGCGCCGTTGACGTCACCGGTTTCCGCGGCCTGCTCGAACTGGTCGGCAAACTGGTGATCGCCGGCAAGTCGCCGGAGGAGATTCTGGTGGGCGGAGGTCGCTCGCATCAGACCGTCGACTGCTTGGAGCCGCGTCGCGTGTTCGTGTTGCATCGGCATCTGCGGGCGTCCGAGGGGGCGTTGCGCGGCGAGGCTCGCCGGCAGGGCGATGATCGCGGCGATCAGTGGTAACCGCTGTCGCCGAAGCCCACCCCGAGCCTGGTCGCCGCCCGCCCGGTGCCATTCGGACCGGTTGCGTCAATTCAGCCGGGGGCCTAAGCTCCCTTACCCAATGGCAACGGATCGATGAGCAGTCGCCGCACCTTCGCTCATGAGGCAGCGCGAGGCGTGGCGGCTGCATGGCTGACGGCCAGTTGGGCCGACGTCGCGGCGGCCTTTGCTCAACCGACCGGTGTCTTTCAGGTCTTGAGTCCCGCCGAGGCCCGCGACCTCGAGGCGATGGCATCCCAGATCATTCCGACCGACGATACGCCCGGCGCCCGTGAAGCCGGGGTCATCCACTTCATGGACAAGGCTCTCGCGACGTTCGCAGCGGATCAACTTCCGTTGGTTCGCCAAGGACTCACCCGACTCCGGGGACGGATTGCCAGGCGGTGGCGGGGTGGCGTGACCTTCGCGACCCTCCGCGGCGCCGATCAGATAGCGATCCTCAAGCGGCTCGAGCGAGATGATGCGCCTTTCTTCGAGGTGGTGCGTACCGCGACGGTCATGGGGATGTTCGCGAACCCCGCCCGCGGTGGCAACCGAGGCAAGATCGGCTGGCGGCTGCTCGGGTTCGAGGATCGGTTCGTCTGGCAGCCACCGTTCGGCGACTACGATCAGCTCCGGCCGACGGGCGGCCGATGAACCAGGACCCGAAGCTTGGCAAGCAGTATCGGCCCGACGAGAAAGTCGATTTCGTGGTGGTCGGCTCCGGGCCCGCGGGCGGCGTCATGGCCCGAGAGCTTTCCAGGGCGGGGTTCAGCGTCGTGGTGCTGGAGCAAGGACCGTATCTCACGGAGGGCGATTTCCGTCACGACGAGGTGGCCGTCAACTGGGATGCCGCCCTGACCAACGATTATCGACTGCAGCCCAACACCTATCGCAAAACGGCCGCCGACAAGGCCCGCCAGCAGCCCGCGGTGTGGTACGGGCGGTCGGTCGGCGGTGGGTCGGTACACTTCACTGGGAACTACTGGCGATTTCACGAGATCGACTTCATCGAGAAGAGCAAACGGGGCGGGGTGGACGGCGCGGCGATGGCGGATTGGCCGATCACTTATGCCGACCTCGAGCCCTACTACAGCAAGGTGGAATGGGAGATTGGGGTCTCGGGCCTTGCGGGCGCAAGCCCCTTCGATCCACCGCGGAGCAGACCGTATCCGCTGCCGCCCTTGCCGCCAAAATCAACCGGCGTGCTCCTCGAACGAGCGGCCAAGAAGCTGGGTTGGACGGCGTTTCCGGCGCCGATGGCGATCATATCACAGGTGTACCGGGGCCGCTCCCCGTGCGTTCAATGCGGGTTCTGCGAGGGCTATGGATGCGAGGTCCGAGCGAAATCGAGCACCCTCGTGACCATGATCCCCGAGGCCGTGGCCACCGGCCGGTGCGAGATCCGGCCACTGAGCTATGTCCGGAGAGTCGAAACCGATGCTCGCGGTCGAGTGACCGGCGCGACCTACTTCGATCGGAACAAGGCGGAAGTCTTCCAGGCGACCAAGGCGGTGGTCGTGTGCGCCAACGGCGCCGAGACGCCGCGCCTCCTGCTGATGTCAGCCAGCCAGCAGTTTCCTCAGGGCCTCGCCAACGCCAGCGGCCTGGTCGGTAAGCATCTGATGTTCAACGGAGGGCCAATCGCTTTTGGTCGGTTCGAGGGCCGGGTCAACGGCTACAAGGGCGTGGTGGTGACCCGGATCGTCCATGATCTCTACGAGCTCGACCCGAAGCTCGGGATCTACGGCGGCGGTGGATTCGATTTTCGCTTCGATCTCGGCCCGATCGCCTTTGGCCTCGGCGGCCTTCCACCGAGCGCGCCGCAGTGGGGCCGCGGGCTCAAGGAGGCCCTCAGCGACTACTATACCCGAACGGTGATGTCATTCGCTCACACCACGTCGCTGCCGGTCGAGTCGAACAGCATTTCACTCGACCCGGAGGTCAAGGACGCCTGGGGGCTGCCGGCGATCAGAGTCACCTTTCGCGAGCACCCCAACGATCTGAAACTGTATCGCTACTTTCTCGATCGGGCGAACGACCTCCTCGCCGCCGCCGGCGCCCTGAAACGGTGGGAATTGTCGATCAACGACGAAAGCGGGGGAGGGCAGCCGCACTTGTTGGGAACCTGTCGGATGGGGAAGGACCCGCGGACCTCGGTGGTCAACGCCGACCACCGGGCCCATGACGTACCCAACCTTTTCCTGGTCGACGGATCCAGCTTCGTCACCGGTGGACGGGGACAGCCGACGATGACGATTCAGGCATTGGCCTTTCGGGCCGCCGATCGGATCGCCGAGCTGGTTCGCCGGGGCGATCTCCGAAGCAGCTGAGTCAGCAGGGGTCAACCACCCCAGACCCTCTCGTATACCCGTAACCAATTGCCGCCGAGCAGCTTGTCGAGGTCGGGCTCGGACCAGCCCCGTCCCTGGAGACCGCGAATCAGGTTCGGCAGCTTAGAGATGTTCTCATAGTCCTTCACGGTGACGGCCGGCCCTTCACTGAGTGCCTCCGGTGGGAAGGTTACCGACTTTTCGGGCTGGCTATTGAAGGTCTCGCCCCAGCCCCAGACGAAGTCCGGTCCCAACCCGACGTGGTCGATGCCGATCAATTTCTTGAGGTAGTCGTACTGGTCGAGATGCAGGTCCAGGGTGGCCTGCGGGCTCACCCGCCCATGCGCCTGGTAGTTGGACCGGTTTCGAGTGTGAAAATCGGAGATGGCGGTGACCCCGACGACGCCACCGGTTTTGGCGATGGCCACGAGGACGCGATCGGTAGTGGCGCGGATGTTTGGGTTGAGCGCGGCGGCGTTGGTGTGGGTGCACACGACCGGCACACCGGTCGAGATCGCGAGCGCGTCGAGACTGGTTTGCTCGCCGGTATGACCGCCTACGTCGAGCAGAATGCGTCGTCGGTGGATTTGTTCCACCAGCCACTTACCGGCTCGGGTGAGCGGGACGGTCGGGTCGACGCAACCACCCCCGAAAATATTGGCCACGTTATAGCAGATCCCATGGATGCGCAGCCCCAGGTCGTAATACATCTGGAGGCCAGCAGCGAGCCGATCATAGGAGCCGGTTGGATCCTTGGGGATCAGCGCCTCGAGCAGGTTGGCGTGCTGGACGCCGAAGATCATCGACATCTTGGCCTGGCGCTTGGCCTCGCGAATCTCCGCCACCGTGACGGCCGGGATGATGGCGTCCCGATGTCGGGCCAAAAACCCGTAGGTAGCTGCGTAGCTCGCCGGATCGCCCAAGCTCTTGTGGACGCAATCGACCCCACCGGTTTTCAGGAGGCCAAGGAAACCCTCGTTGACGATCGAGGTGTCGAGGCCATCGACCACGATACGGGGCGATTGGACCGAGGCCGCCGCGGGTCGATCGCCGATCCGGGCGAGGCCGGCGGTCGCGGCCACGGTCTGGGCGAACTGTCGTCGATTCATGATCGCGTCCTGCAAGGGGGAGCCCGATTCTACGGCTTGCGGCCGGGAATGTCGACCACCGCGAGTATTATTCGCCCACCCCTATCCCATCTCTATGCCGCCTATCGCCCGCATCACCGTGTTCTTCGTCCTCGCGTCGGGCGCCCTCGGGGTCAGGCTCGAGGCGCAACGGACCCAGGTCCCAGCAGAGCTGACGGAACAGGTTCGCCGGATCTTTGGCTCGGCCACGTTCGCGCCGACCGAGCGGTTCGGGCCGGCCCGGTGGATCGAGGGCGGCACCGGCTATGCGACGGTCGAGGCCTCGCCGGCGGTCGCGGGCGGTTCCGACATCGTTCGTTACGATCCTGCCACCGGTGTTCGGAGCGTCCTCGTGTCCGCCAAGTCGCTCGTCCCCGCGGGCCAGGCGACCGCCCTCGAGATCGACGACTATAGCCTGTCGGCCGACGGCTCGGCGCTGCTGGTGTTTACCAATACCCGGCGGGTCTGGCGGACCAACACCAGGGGTGATTACTGGGTTCTCCACCGTGCGACCGGCCGCCTGAAGAAGCTCGGCGGCCCTCACGCCGCCGAGTCGACGCTCATGTACGCCAAGTTCTCGCCGGCCGGCGATCGGGTGGCCTATGTGCGCGACGGCGAGATCTACGTCGAGTCGATCGCCAGCGGCGAGGTCGTGCGGCTCACCACCGGCGCCGATTCGCTTCACGTCAACGGGATGACCGACTGGGTGTACGAGGAGGAGTTCGCGCTCCAGGATGGCTTTCGATGGTCGCCCGACGGAAGCCGGATCGCCTACTGGAATTTCGACATGACCGGGGTCGGCACCTTTCAGTTGATCAACGACACCGACTCCCTCTATCCCCGGGTCATCCCGATTCAGTATCCCAAGGTCGGCACCACCAATTCGGCGGTCCGGATCGGGATCGTCGGGGTTGGTGGCGGTCCGACCACTTGGGTCGAGTTGCCGGGGGACCCGCGGCAGCAGTACGTCCCGAGGGCCGAGTGGGCTGGGAGCCGCGAGCTGGTCCTCCAACACCTCAACCGATTGCAGAATACCAGCCAGGTGGTGCTTGCCGACGCCGGCACCGGCGCTGCACGGACGGTGTTCACCGATTCGGACAGCGCGTGGGTCGACGTGGTCGACGATCTCACCTGGCTCGACGGGGGCAAGGAGTTTCTTTGGTTGAGCGAACGGGATGGCTGGCGCCACGCCTATCGAGTCGCCCGCGACGGCAGTCGGGCCGTGCTGATCACGACCGGTGACTACGATCTCATGTCGGTCGAGGCCGTTGATGCCAAGGGTGGCTGGCTCTATTTCATCGCCTCGCCCGCCAGCGCCACCCAGCGATTCCTCTATCGGACCCGTCTCGACGGCAAGGGCGGCCCGGAACGGGTGACGCCTACTGGCGCCAGCGGGTCGCATCGTTATGACATCTCGCCCGATGCCCGGTGGGCCTTCCACAGCTACTCGTCGCTCGAGTCGCCGCCGAGGGTCGAGTTGGTGAGCTTGCCCACCCACCAGAAGATTCGCACGCTGGCCGAGAACGCGGCTCAGCGCGCGGCCGTGGCCAAAGCCATTGTTAGGCCGGCGGAGTACTTCAAGGTGGATGTCGGCGGCGGGGTCATCGCTGACGGCTGGATGATCAAGCCTCGGGACTTCGATTCCACGCGGAGCTACCCGGTCCTGGTATACGTCTATGGGGAGCCGGCTGGTCAGACTGTCACCGACCAGTGGCAGGGATCGCCGGGGCTCTGGCACCGTGCCGTCGCCGACCAGGGCTACGTCGTGGTGAGTATCGACAACGAGGGGACGCCGGCCCCCCGGGGCCGGGCCTGGCGCTAGGTGGTCTACGGCGCAATCGGGATTCGATCGAGCGCCCAGCAGGCGGAGGCGGTGCGCCAGCTGACTCGGCGTCACCGATATCTCGATCCGCGTCGGGTGGCGATCTGGGGCTGGAGCGGTGGGGGGTCGAGCACGCTCCAAGCGATGTTCCGGTATCCCGAGGTCTACCAGGTCGGGATGTCGGTGGCGCCGGTCCCCGATCAGCTCCTTTACGACACGATCTACCAGGAGCGGTACATGGGGCTCCCCGCCCAGAGTCCCGACGCCTTTGCCAATGCCTCACCGATCAACTTCGCCGAGGGGCTCGCGGGGCGGCTTCTGGTCGTCCACGGCTCCGGGGACGACAACGTCCACTATCAGGGCACCGAGCGATTGGTGAACCGACTGGTGGGCTTGGGTAAGTCGTTCGACTTCATGGTCTACCCCAACCGGAGTCACTGCATTTGCGAGGAGAAGGGGACCACGCTGCACGTGTACTCGCTGTTGACCCGATATTTGGTCGAACACCTGCCGCCGGGAGGCCGTCCCGTTCCCTGACGCCGGCCCACGACCTCTAGTCGGGCGCCTTCATCGAGCTGATGATCGGCGCGACCGGCAACGCCTTGAGGTCCACCACCTTGCCGTCCTTGATGACCGCATGAATCCGACGGTAGTTGCGGGCGCTCTCCAGCGGATTCGCGTCGAGGATGACGAGGTCGGCGATCTTGCCGGGCTCCAGCGTCCCGATATCCCGATCGAGTTTGTAGGCCCGAGCAATGTGACTCGTCGCCGATTTGAGAATCTCCATCGGCGCCATGCCGAGCTCCTCGAGGGACTGGATCGCGTTGAAGTGACCCTCGCCGAGCTTGACTCGGGCGTCGACGGTATCGGCGGCGAGGGTTTTGGATTCCGCCAGCAAGACCGGGTTCTGGATTCCGGCGTCGGTCGAGATCAGCATCTTGACGCCGGCCTTGATCATGTTGCGATTGTTCTCTTTCGCGACCTTCATGTAGGGGGTCAGCACCCCGTCGGGCGTTTCCTTCACAAGCGCGTCGAGGTGTTTCTGAGTGACCGATAGCACCGAAACGGAAATGCCCCGGTCGACCAATTTTCGGATGGTCTCGGCGGGAATCGGGTAGCGGGGACCGGAGATGTCGCCGTGAGTGATGATATCGACGCCGGCCTCGATCGCCATGTCCAGGCTCTCGGGCGAGGTCGTGTGGGTCTGCACGGTGATGCCGGCGCGGTGGCCCTCCTCCACGATGACCCGCTGGACCCTCTCGGAGAACGAGATCAGGTTCATGTCGACGTGCCCGCTGGCGCCGTATTTGAGGAAGTCGACACCCAACCCCGCGTAGGCCCGGATGGCCGCCCGGACCGAGTCGGGCGGCATCCACAGCAGCTCGCGTCCGGTGCCCTGCTCCCACGTCTCGTTGATCCGCTTGGCGAACGCCTTGCTGACATGGGCCGCCGAGGCCCCTCGGAAATCGGGGCCCAGCGGGCCGCTGAACCCGATGATGTTCCCCGCGAGGTAGATCCGGCTCCCCGGCGCCTTGCCGGCGTTGATCAGGTCGCGGGCCTTGATGAGGGCCGCCCTTGGCCCCCAGGTATCGAACACCGTGGTCTGACCGGTCTTCAGCGCGATCTGGGCCGCCTCCACGATGATCTCGTGATAGCGGTCCTCGTACTTGATGAGGGTCTCGAGATCGCCGTTGAGGAACAAGTGGAGATTGGCGTCCATCAGGCCCGGGATCAGATACTTGCCGCGGGCATCGATTCGAGTGGCGCCGGCAGGGATCGTGATGGCCGTGGCCGCGCCGACGGCCGCGATCCGACCGTCGCGGATCAGGAGGACGCCATCGGTCACCGGGCGCGTTCCGGTCCCGTCAATGATCGTGGCGCCGGTGACCGCGAGGGTCTGAGCCCCAGCCGCCGGGGCCGTGGCGATGAGAAGTCCGGCGAGGGCGAACGCCGCCCGGGGCGGGTTAGCACGCATGAACGGTACTCCCTCCGGTAATTTGGGCCAGAACGCGAAGAACCGCTGATACGTCAGTCGGCCAAACAAGAGAGCGCCCATCTTCGCGAACGCCGGGCCGGCCTCGGGATGCCCGGGCGCCTGCATCACACCGTCAGCCGTCACGTTCGTGATGGCGATGATCCTACCCATCGGCTGCTCCGCGCTCAATGGTGCGGGGTGGGGAATCGCGTCACGGCGCCGACCGTTCGATGCAGCCCAACGGTTTGTCGCGGCGAGGGCTACCCGACGGCGCAGGCCATGTCCTGACCGCAGCACATCGGCGATTTGACCTTGCCATGCCCGTCGGGACATTTCGCGACCATGACCGCGGAGCCGTCCGGCCGGGTGAGGGAATCGTTGACCAACTCCTTGCCGCAGTGGCCGCACGTCATCGTGCCGACGCTCATGCCGCATTTCCCGCAGGTATACAACGCCATCGATCCGCCTCGCCGAAGTGAACCCACATTGTAGCGCCTCGGTGTTGGGGATGCCACCGTCCAGCGCCGTCTCGGTGGCGACCCAGGCCGGTGACATGCCGCCGCAGCCAAGCCCCCGCTCGCGGCGGCCTGGCGGCGGCACTAGGTTGTCTGGATCTCACGCCAGAGGTCCGGATGGTCGCTCGCCACCGTTTCACCGTCGTCGCTGCGCTGCTCGCGTTCGGCGTTTCGTCGCTCCCCGCGCAGGCGCTGCCGACCGCCCCGGTCGTTTCCGCCCGGGTGGATTCGCTCGCTCGAGCGTGGCTGGCCGCTCACGGATCGCCGGGCATCTCGATCGCCGTCCTTCGCGGCGGCGACACGCTCGCGTACGGCGGGTGGGGGATGGCCGACCTCGAGAACGAGGTTGGCGCCACCCCACGGACCGTCTACCAGATCGGCTCAGTCACCAAACAGTTTACCAGCGTGGCCGTGATGCTGGAGGTCGAAAAGGGCCGGGTCCGGGTCGACGACTCGATCGGCGTCTACCTCGCCAACCTGCCCGCCGCCTGGCGCGGCGTGACGGTGACCCAGCTGCTCAACCACACCTCCGGGATTCCGAGCTACACCAGTCTCGGCCCAGCCTGGATTCGGCGGTGGGGCGAGGAGATGCCGCCCGACACGATCGTGGCGCTGACGGCGGGCAAGCCGATGCACTTCGCTCCCGGCACCCAATGGCGCTACAACAACAGCGGCTACGTGATTCTCGGGATGCTGATCGAAAAGGTCAGCGGCCATTCCTGGGCCGACGACGTCTTGGCCCGTTTCGCCGAACCGTTCGGGTTGCCCGACACCCGGTGGTGCGACGTCCGGCCCGTCATCTCCCGCCGGGCCCACGGGTACGAGCCCGCCGCCGCCGGCTTCCGCAACGCGGCGTTCCTCGCGATGTCCCAGCCGTATTCGGCCGGTGCGCTGTGCTCGACGGTCGGAGACCTCGCGAAGTGGAACGCGCTGCTCCATGGCGGCAAGATACTGAGCGCCGCATCGTACGCGGCGCTGACCACCCCGCAGGGCGTTGCGGCCACCGGCCCAATGCGCTACGGATTCGGGATCGCCCAGGACACCCTCGGAGGTCGGGCGATGATCCAGCATGGCGGCGGCATCAATGGCTTCTTGTCGGAGAACGCCTGGTTCCCGGAGTCACGCACCTCGGTGACGGTGCTCACCAACAGCACCGGAGGGAATCCCGGCAAGCTGATGCGCCAGGTGGCGCGGGCCGCGCTCGGGATTCCCCTGCTCCAGCCGCCGGCGCGGATCGCGTTGCCCGCGGGCGCCTTGGCCAAGTACGTCGGCGAATACGATGTCGCCCTGCCGGGGGGCGCCCGGCTGTTCCAGGTGAGCCAGAAGGACGACGCGCTGTCGGGCAAGCTCGATGCCCCTGGTCAAGGCCCGCTCGAGCTGGTTCCCTATGGCGAGCACAGTTTCTTCGCGTCGTTCGACGACAACATCCGGGTCGTGTTCACAGTGGCCGCCGGCCAGGTGACGGGCTTCACACTCCGCCAAGGGGGCGGCACCTTCCCGGCCAAACGCCGTCCGTAACGACCGCGAACCGATCCCCATGACCGGTCACGACCGGCCAACGCTGGCCCGCAAGCTCGGGACGACCGAGGCGACCACCATCATCGTCGGCGGGGTCATCGGCTCGGGGATCTTTCTCGCCCCGAGCCTGGTGGCCAACAGCGTCGGGTCACCCGGCTGGAGCCTCGCGGTCTGGGCGGTGGCCGGCATCCTCGGCACCGCGGGCGCGCTCTGCTATGCCGAACTGGCGGCGGCCATTCCCGAGTCGGGCGGGACCTACCAGTTCCTGAAACGGGCTTACGGGAGCCGACTGCTCGCCTTCCTAGCGGGGTGGATGTTCTTCTTCGTCGACGGGCCGGGATCGTTGGCGGCCGTGGCCACCGCATTCGCCTCGTACGCCGGGGTGTTCCTGCACACGGGGCCGCTTGGAACCAAAGTCGTCGCGGGTTCGGTGCTGGTGGCGCTCGTCCTGGTCAACATCGTGGGGGTCCGGACCGGTGGTTGGGTCCAGAACGTCTTGACCAGCCTCAAGGTGCTGGCGCTGGTGGCGATCGTCCTCCTCCCGCTTGCCAGCGGCCAGGGCTCGTGGAGCCACTTCGCCGCGATCGGGACCGAGCCGTCGGGCGGGCGGCTCGCCGCGGTCGGCGCGGCGATCATCCCGGCCTCGTTCGCCTACAGCGGCTGGACTTTCACGAGCTACGTCGGCGGAGAGTTCCGGGACCCGGGTCGGGCCATCCCCCGGGGGATCATTTTCGGGATGGCCGCGGTGATCGTGATCTACTTGGCGGTAAACGTCGCCTACCAATACGTCTTGCCGTTTGACCGGTTGAGGGCGTCGACGGTGGTGGCGAGCGATGCGATGGGCGTCGTGATGGGCGACCGGGCCGCTGGCTTCGTGGCGGCGGCGGTGATGCTATCGACGCTCGGAGCCCTCAACGCCGCGGTGCTCGCCTTTCCCCGGATGGGGTACGCTCTCGCGAAGGACGGGCTCTTCTTTCGGGGGTTGGAGCGGGTCCATCCGCGGTTCCAGACCCCGGTGGCCGCGATCGTGGTTCAGGGTCTGATTGCCTGCGCGTTCGTCGCGTCGGGCACCTACGAGCGGATTCTCGGCTACTTCGGCTTCACCGATTTTCTGGCCTACGGCCTGGTGGTGCTCGGGCTCATGGTGCTTCGAAAACGGGAACCGGGATTGGCGCGGCCCTACCGGGTCTTCGCCTATCCGGCGACGCCGCTCCTCTTCCTGGCGCTCTGCGTGGCCTACCTCGGCACCGTGCTGGTGGGCCGGACCACTGAGTCGCTCATTGGCGTGGGGCTGACACTGACCGGAATCCCCTTCTACCTCCGGTGGCGACGCCGCGGTTCCTGAACGCCCTCAACGTCGCGGCTCGCCCGCCAGCTCGGCCATCCGCTGCTTCACTTCGCGGACCCGCGGTTGGAGCTCGGGATCGGCGTCCTTCCAAAGCCTCACGAAACGGCCATAGTACTCCAGGGCCTTGGCCCGGTCGCCTTTGCCTTCGGAGAGCTCGCCGGCTGCCTTGAGGCTTCGTCCCAGGTCCCACCGGTCGGCGGACAGACGAGCCAGGCCGGAGGGAGAGACGGAGCGCTCGTACACGGCAAGGGCCGAGTCTTTCTGTCCGGCCAACTCGTAGGCGCGCCCCAGGTCGGCCAGACCCCAGGTCGTGCACGATCCGGTCGCCTCGTTGTACTCCCGTAACGCGGCGATCGCGTCCTGGGCCCGCCCCTCCCCGAAGGCAAGCAGGCCGGCGGCGAGCAAGCGGCTCGGGTCGCCTCGCCGAACCGCCTCGGGCACGCTGGCCTCGTATTCAGTCATCAGGTGGCGGCCGCGAGCTGGTTGGCCGGCTCGGGCATATGCGACGGCCATTTGGGGGGCCGGGCGATCCAAAGGCGTGATGGCCGCCCACGAATGACGAGCCAGGGCGCTATCGATGGTTCGGAGGGCGGCAGCGGGCTCGCGACCGTAGAGTACTTGGGCCGAGGCCAGCTCGGTCGCGGCCGCGAGGTAGTCCGCGGGGAGGTTCATCTTCTCCCGAAGTGTCATCACGAGGCGGAGCTGGCGTTCCGCCTCGGCGAGTTTTCCTTGGGCTTGCGCCAATGCCGCGAGTCCTTCGGCCGCCGTCACCTGGGCGCTAGGAGCCGGCTGCCCGGCAAGCTCGCGGAAGGAGGCCTCGGCGCTGTCGCCGGCCCCGGCGGTCCACGCCATCCGCGCTCGAAGGGCCGGCACGGCCGGGCTGGCGGGGAAGGCCTTGGCGAATTGCGCCAACGTTGCCCGGGCTTCGGCGACCTTGCCCTGAACCATTTGGGTGCGAACCGCTCCGCGGTAATTCACGTCCACAGCCCCGGTCTCGATGGCGCGAACGTAGAGGCTCTCGGCCTCGGCGAAGCGGCGAGCAATCTCGAGGTTCACCCCGAGGTTATTGAGCGCGGTCCCTTCGTCGGGTTGAATCGCGAGCACCGCGCGGTAGGCGTTGTTGGCCTGCTCCACGTCGTAAACGGCTGCATCGAAGTACCAGGCGGTGGCCAGGTAGCGCTCCACCTCCGGCAGGCGATCCCGATGCTGATAGGCTTTGGTCGCCGCCGCGATCATTCGGGTCGTCTCGATTCGCAGGTTGCTCAGCTGTACAGCCAGCTTCCGGTAGGCCATCGCGAAGCCGCTGTCCGCTGCGATTGCCTGCTCTAGAAAGGCGATCGCCGCGTCCTCGTTCCCTTCGTTCGACACCCGGATCGCCTGGGTATAGAACCGAAGCGCGGGCAGCGAAGCGGTGGTGACCTGCTCCAACGGGTCGTTGGCACGGATGGTCCGAAGTGATTCGCCAATCCGCTCTCGCATCCGCTTCGACAGGCGGTCGATGGCCTGGAGGATGCCGCTGTCGTCGTTGGCGGTCTCCCGCAGCGCCACCAACTCCTTCCCATCGGCAGGGGACAGGAGCTTCGCGGAGAGGACATAGCCTCGACCGACCGGAGCAATGTCCCCGACCACCAGGGCTTTGCTGCCCTCGCGGACCGCCAGCTCTCGGGCGGTGGCCGCGTCCAATCTCCGACCCGGGTCGCCCTCCATCCGTTGGAGCGCCGCCGATACCTCCGAAGAACCCATGACCGAGACGATCGGCGACTGCGCCAGGTCGATCCGAAAAGCCTCCGTGACCGAGGGCCCGAGGGTCGTGTCGGCACTGCGGTTCTCGAAGTCGGCCACCAGGAGTCGGTCCCGGGTGTTCAGGGCGCCGCTGGCCACCAATGTCCCCACTGGGCCGATACCGAGGAGGCGCATCGCGGTATAACCGGCGGCGCCGAGACCAAGGGCCCCGAAGGCCAACAGGCCGCCCAGCAGCGCTTTCCGCCAGGTGACCCAGGTGGGTACCGCCGTCGGCGGAGGCTGGCCCGGGCCCGCGTTCGCCGCCTGGCCCCGCCGCCGTTCGACCAGACCGGTGACGATCATGATCGGGAGTCCCGCGACGAGCAGTGCCGCCGCCCCGGTAAGAACCCAATCCGGCAGACCGAGCCGCACCGTGAGGAAGTAGGCGATGCCCAGCGCCGCCGTTGCAGCCAGGAGGTAGAGGCCGCCCACTCGGATCGGGTGACCGTACCACCGGTCCGTGGCAACGACGACCGCCGCGGTCGCCGAGGTCGGCGTCATCCCGCCACTGGGGGTGGAGAACGCCTCCAGCTGGGCCATCAGTTGATCGGCGGTCTGCCACCGATCCGCGGGGCGCTTCGCCAGGCAGCGCATCACCACGTCGGCCAGAGCGGCGGAGACGGTGGGGCGATGTCGGGTAACCGGTTCCGGCGTCTCCGTCACGTGGGCTGCCAGCACTTGCTGCGGCGTGACCCCGACGAACGGTGGCCGCCCAGTCAGAAGCTCGTAGCCCATGACGCCGACGGCGTAGATGTCGGCCCGGTGATCCACATGCGGGTCGGCCGCAGCCTGCTCGGGCGCCATATAGGCTGGCGTACCGAGGGCGACTCCGACGGTCGTCATGGCCTGCCGCCCGGTGGCCTCGCTCACGGCCTTGGCAATGCCGAAGTCGGTGACCAGCGCATGCCGGCCCGAGAGCATGACGTTATCGGGCTTGACGTCGCGGTGGACGACGCCGCGGCCGTGGGCGTAGGACAGCGCATCGGTCACGTCGCGGAGGATCCGGACCGCTTCGGCGGTGGGCAGTTCGCCCTCTCGGGCGAGCCGATCCCGGAGCGACTGGCCCTCCACGAAGGGCATGACGTAGTAAAGGAACCCGGCAGCCTCGCCGGAATCGAGCAGCGGCAGGATATGGGGATGCTGGAGCCCGGCGGCGATTTCGATCTCGCGGAGAAACCGAGCAGCGCCGAGCGTGGCCGTGAGCTCGGAGCGGAGCACCTTGACCGCCACCTGGCGGTGGTGCTTCAGGTCCTCCGCGAGGTAGACGGTGGCCATTCCACCTTGGCCGAGCTCCCGCTCGAGGCGGTAGCGGTCGGCGAGGGCGGTTGCCAGGGACTCAAGTTGATTGGCCAAGCCTGTCAGGGCTCAGGGTGGGTAGGGAATCCTGTCGAAAACTACGTCGGCGGGGCGGCGGGTGCCATCGTCGGTAGCGATGTTGGCCCTGGTGAACTACCATCAGGCGTCTCTCAGCCTCCTCGAGCGTTCCATGACTTCCCCCAAGGCCCACGGCGTCGACGCCGTCAGCAAAGAATTCGAGCGGTTCGACCAAGTCGGCCGACCCCAGGAGTACCGTCTTGCCGAGAGTGCCGGCGAGTCGTTCGACGAGGACTTCGTCATCAAGACGTGCGACATGGGGCTGTTCTTCGACGGCGGTCCCGAGGGCCAGGCCGAGTTCGCGCAGCAGCTGGGCCGAGCGATGGAGGAGATCGGGTTCGCCATTCTGGTGGGGCACGGGGTCGATCCGGCGCTCTACCCGTCGGTCCCCGAGCGGGTGATCGAGCAGTTCACTCGGCCCTCGCTCGACGAGAAGCTTCGCTATACCGCCCAGCGGATCGGGTCCGTGAAGCAGGGCTACTTCCCGATCAAGGAAACCTCCGACATCCACCCCGACTTGGTCGAGGGGTGGGTTTTTTGCCGGCGGGCCTTCGACCTGGGTGAGCCGCGGGCGGAGCCGTATCGGGTCGGCGACTTCTGGCCCCTTCCGGAGGCGGAGCCGTTCTTCCGGCGGGTGGTGCTGGCGCACGAGCGGCTGATCTTGCCGCTCACCCAGAGCATCTTCCGGTATCTCGGCGTCGATCCGCATCACTACGATCGCCGCCTAACGAAGACCAATTTCGGGTTCCGGCTCAACTATTACCCGCCAATCTCTCGCGAGGACGACGAGTCCGGGGCCGGTCGGCTCTTGGGGCACGAGGACGTCGATCTCTTCACCATCCTCCCAGCGCCCGACGTCGAAGGGCTCCAAGCGCTCCATCGGACCAGCGGCAAGTGGGTTCGGGTCCTGGCGCCGCCCGGGTCGATCATTCTCAATACCGGCGACTACATGCAGCGGATCACCAACGACATCTTGCCCTCGACCACCCATCGGGTCAGCAAGCCGCGCGACCCGTCTCTGCACGGGAAGACCCGAGTGTCGTTCCCGATGGCGGTCTATGTCTGGGAGGACGAGATTCTCGAGGTCTTGCCGGGCCTGCCGAATCCCAAATATCCGCCGATCAAGGCCGTCACGTTCCACACCCGGACCACCTCGAAGTTCTACGGCGAGGGGTATGCGGTCGAGGATCCGAAGGCCAAGTAACCAGGAAAGGAGTCAACCATGCAGCGACGCGCACTGATCCGATCGACGATGGTTGCGGCGATCGGAACGACCCTTCCGCGAAAGCCGTTCTTGGAGTTGTTCCGCGGCGGACCTCAGGACCCAACCGACCTTCTCGCGGTGCGGGGGGACGGCAGCAAGGTGACCCTCAGTGGCGCCATGCTGAAGGAACTCCGGAGCAGCTTGCGGGGCAGCCTGCTGCGGGCCAAGGATCCGGGCTACGAGGAGGCCCGCCAGGTGCTCAACCCGACGATCGACAAGCACCCGGCCCTCGTCGTTCAGCCTAACGGCGTCACCGATGTTCGCACGGCGGTGTCGTTTGCCCGGGCCCACGGGTTGCTGCTGGCGGTCAAGTGCGGTGGGCACAGCTTTTCGGGGCAATCGACCTGCGATGGCGGGATGCTGATCGATCTGGTGCAGCTCCGCGGGGCCCGAGTCGATCCGGCGGCGCGGCGCGCCTGGGTCGCCGGCGGGTCGCTGCTCGGCCTGGTCGACCACGAGGCCATGCCGCACGGCCTGGTGACCCCGTTGGGCACCGTGTCCCACACCGGGGTCGGCGGACTGACGACCGGAGGTGGGTTTGGGCGGGTCGCCCGACGGTTCGGGCTGGCGCTCGACAACGTGATGTCCGTCGACGTGGTGACCGCCGATGGGAGCGTCCGGCACGCGAACAAGGAACAGAATGAGGACCTCTATTGGGCGGTCCGCGGGGGTGGCGGCAACTTCGGGGTCGTCACCTCGTTCGAGTTCCAGCTCCATCCGATGGAGCGCCAGGTGATCGGTGGGAGTCTGGTGTTTCCGTTCGCCAAGGCCCGCGATGTGCTCGCGTTTTACGCCGATTACTCGCCCGCCGCCCCCGACGAGCTCTACCTCGACTGCTTCGTGACCCCGCCGACCACGCCTGGCGGCACCGACGGCGCGGCGGGACTGCTGGCCTGTTATTCCGGGCCGGCGAGCGAGTCGGATCGGGTGCTCGGTCCGCTCCGCAAGCTCGGGACCCCGTTGGCCGACGACATCAAGCCGGTCGACTACGTGGCGCTGCAGCGGTCCGGCGACGTCTCCGATCCCCGTGCCATGGGGAGCTATGTCAAGAACGGTTTCAGTTCGGAGATCAACGCCAAGCTCATCGGCACCATACTGGACGGTTTGCGCGGCGATCCGGGCCGCTCGAGCACGTTGTACTTCCAACACCTTGGCGGGGCCATCGGGCGAGTCGACCCGTCGGCGACCGCCTACGCCTACCGATATGCCAAGCAGAACATGATGATCATCACCGCCTGGAAGGCCAGCGATAATGCCGGTCCGCCGATCGAATGGTCGCGGCAATACTGGAAGGCCCTGGAGCCCTTCACCCGCGGCTTCTATATCAATGAAGTGGCGGGCGACGAGGGGGCGCGGGCCGTCAACGCCAACTACCTGGGGAACTACCCGCGCCTGGCCGCCATCAAGGCCAAGTACGACCCGACCAATCTGTTTCGGTTGAACGCCAACATTACTCCCAACGCCTGACCATGGACTTCTCTCTCTCGGCCAGTGAGCTCGCGTTCCGCGACGAGCTCCGAACCTGGCTCCGCTCCAACGTTCCCGCCGACTATGGCTCGCCGGCGTGGCCCGAGCCACCTGGTCTCGCCGGTCGGCTGGAGGCCTCCCACGACTGGGTTGGGCGACTGCATCGGGGCCGCTGGGGTGCCATCACCTGGCCGAACCAGTTCGGCGGTCGGGACGCGACCCCGATGGAGCAGTTCCTCTTCTACGAGGAAATGTCGAATTGCCGAACGCCGATCCCGCTCACCGTCATCGGGATCGGGATGGCGGGTCCCACGATCATGGCCTATGGCACTCCCGCCCAGCAGGACCGCTACCTCGAGAAGATCGTCTCCGGCAAAGAAATCTGGTGCCAGGGCTTCTCCGAGCCTAACGCCGGAAGCGACCTCGCCAATCTGGCCACCTCCGCGGTCCGGGAGGGTGACCTCTACCGGGTCAACGGTCAGAAGATCTGGACTTCCTTCGGGCCGGTCGCCGACTGGTGTCTCCTGCTGGTGCGGACCGACCGAACGGTGGCCAAGCACAAGGGCCTGAGCTACCTGCTGGTCGACATGCGGTCGCCGGGCATCGAGGTCCGGCCGATTCGACAGATCACCGGCGAGTCGGAGTTCAGCGAGCTGTTCTTCACCGACGTCCTGGTGCCCGCCACGAACTTGCTGGGCCGGGAAAACGACGGCTGGCGGGTGGCGATCACCACTTTGATGCACGAACGGGCCAACATCGCGGCCCTGGTCTACGTCAACTTCAAGCGCGAGCTCCGGGAGGTGGTGGCGCTCACCAAACGGCTGACCCGAAGCGGCCAGCCGCTCGCGGACGATCCACTGGTCCGGAAGAAACTGGTGCACTTCTACGGAATCTCCGAGACGATGCGGCTCAACAATCTCCGAATGCGGGTCGGGAAGACCGCGGCCGACGATCCCGGGCCGATCGGGTCGATCTTCAAGCTGACGTGGGCGACGTCCAACCAGGCGATGCAGGAGTTGGCGGTGGACGTGCTCGGCCCCGACGCCGAGCTGCTCACCGGTCCCGATGCCGAACGGGGCGGAGAGGGAGTGTGGCTCAAGCGCTACCTCCGATCGCTCGCCAACTCGATCGAGGGCGGCACCTCGGAGATTCTCCGGAACATCGTCGCCGAACGGGTTCTCGGCTTGGGTCGCGCCCTGGCGCCGAAGGGAGCCAACTGATGAAAACAGCGTTCACGGATGAATCCCGGATGCTCCGGGAGAGCGCCGCCGCGCTCTCCGCCGCCGAGTTTCCGATGGAGCAGATCCGCAGGATGGCGGATCTCCCCGAGGGCATTACGAAGGAGGGCTGGGAGGCGCTCGCGGCCCAAGGCTGGCTCGGCATCCTGGTTCCTGAAGAGCACGGCGGCTTGGGGCTGGGGATCACCGAGCTGGCGATCGTGCTCGAAGAACTCGGGCCGGCGTTGGTTCCTGGCCCGTTCTGGAGCGCCGCGACCCTGGGTGTGCCGGCGGTGGCGTTGAGCGACAACAGTGGGTTGCGGAGTCAGTGGCTCGACGATTTGTCGAGCGGGGCGCGTCGGGCGACGCTGGCGCTTCAAGAAGACGGTGGGTTGCCGTCTCCTAACGGTTCGCTGCTTGCCGCCGAGGTCGAGGGCGGCGGCTATCGCCTGAGTGGCACTCGGCGCTTCGTGCCGGACCTGGTCGGTGCGGACGGGGTGGTCGTCGTGGCCCGCGGCCCCCGGGGCCCGCTCGCGTTCCTGATCGAGCCGTCGCGGACGGGGCTCGGGATCGAGGAGAACCTGATCACCGACTCGACCAGCCGGTACGGAACCTTGGCTCTCCACCGCGTCGAAGTAACCGATGCCGATTTGCTGGGTGACTGGTCACTCGTGGAGAAGTTGCTCGATTATGGCAACGTGGGAATTACGGCGATGTCGGTGGCCGCCGCGCAGGCCGTGCTCGATCAGGCCGTGAACTACGCCAAGCAGCGAATCCAGTTTGGCGTCCCGATCGGGACGTTCCAGGCGGTCCAGCATTCGCTGGTCGATGTGTTCGGGGAAATCGAGGGCGCCCGATCGGCCTATTTGTACGCTGCGTGGGCCGTCGACCACGGTCACCCCGATGCTCGGCGCGCCGTCGCTTTGGGGCGCCTCACCAGTAACGCCGCCTATCATCAGGCGTGCACCACCAGTCTCCAGGTCCACGGTGGGATCGCGTTCACTTGGGAATACGACCTTCACCTCCACTTGAAGCGGGCGCTGCATCTTCGATGCTTGCTGGGGACGGCGGCCGACTACGAGGAAGTCATTGCTCGAGCGTTGTTAGCATGACCGATGGCGAGGGGACGGCGGGTGTGGTGCGCTATTCGCGCCCGTACCTCCGGTACGCCCTCGGCGTGCTGGTGGTCGTCTACGCCTTCAATTTCATTGATCGCCAGATCATCGTCATCCTCCAGGAGTCGATCAAGCACGACATGGGGCTGACCGATGGTCAGCTCGGCCTCCTGAGCGGGCTCAGTTTCGCGATTTTCTACTCGGCGTTGGGCCTCCCAATCGCCCGGCTGGCCGATCGGGTGAATCGGCGCAACGTGATCGCGGTGTCGGTGGCGATCTGGTCCCTGATGACGGTGGCCTCGGGGCTGGCGCGCTCGTACGGGCAGCTGCTGGCGGCGCGGATTGGTGTCGCGATCGGCGAGGCCGGTGGCAGCCCTCCCGCCCATGCGATCATCTCCGACTACTTCCCGCCGCGGGAGCGGGGGCGAGCGCTGTCGATCTATTCGACCGGGGTGTACATCGGGATCCTCTTCGGTTTTATGGCCGGTGGATGGATGGATGTGACCTTTGGATGGCGGACCGCGCTGCTCATCGTCGGGGTCCCAGGATTGCTCGTCGCGTTGGTCGTCCGTTTCACCATTCGGGAGCCGGCCCGAGGTCATTCGGAGGGCACCGCTGGCGCCCACCAGGCTCCGCCTCTCCGAACGACCCTAACGATGTTGTGGCGGCTCGCTTCGTTCCGTTATTTGGCGCTCGCCGCCGGCTTCACGACCTTCGTGAGTTACGGGACCGGCAATTTCGGGCCCTCCTTCCTGGCCCGGTCCCACCACCTGGGCACCGTCGAGATCGGGATTCTCCTGGGATTGATCGGCGGCCTTGGTGGGATCGCCGGCACCTATCTGGGCGGTTATCTAGGTGATCGGGCGGGTGTTCGGGACATGCGATGGTACCTGTGGATCCCTGCGATCGCGTTGACGATCGCCCTGCCGCTGCGAATCACCGCCTATCTCGTCCCCGATCTCCGGATCGTCTATCCGCTCCTCGGCGGGACCGAATTGTTGTTCATGACCTATCTGGGGCCTTCGATTGCCGTATCCCACGCTCTCGTGACGCCGAGTCTCCGGGCCTTCATCTCCTCGATCCTGTTCTTCACCTTCAGCTTGATCGGACTGGGGCTCGGTCCTCTTTTCACGGGCCTGGTGAGCGACCAGCTGAGTGGTCGGTTCGGTCCCGACGCGTTGCGGTGGGCCATGGCCATCAATTGCCTTGCCTGGATTCCCGCCATCGGACTCTACCTTCGCGCCGCCGCCGCGCTGCCGGGCGACCTGACCCGGCGGACGGCGTGAGATAACCGTGCCGGGACCGGCGGGTTGTTACCGCCGTCGGGATCTCGGTGGCTGCGAGCCGGGAAGCAGACTGGCCCGCCGCGCTTTCGCGGGGCGGGCCATCCTGCCATCTGAGCGACATGCCTAGCGACTACGTGGCGACCCACTCTCGATCGAACCACGCGGTTTCGAGGTAGGCGTTCAGTCGGCGGAATCCCTCCCTGGAGCGGTCCCGAAGGCGACCAGCTTCTTCCAGGTTGCCCTGACGTTTGTACGCCACGGCCTTGATCCCGGTACACTCGGCGACCAACAAACTCGACCCTTGGGTTTCAGCGAGCTCGCGCGCTACGTCGGCCAGCCGATGGGCTTCTCCATATCGCCCGGCTCCGAGGGCGAGGGTCGCTCTGACCCGGCCGATCTCGGCCTCGCGGACGCCGTCACCGGCGCGCTGGGCGCTGGCTTCGGCCCGATCGAGGAGGGCCTGTTGGTCGCGGGTTCCGGTCCAACCTCGGGTTTCTGCCAAGCCACCAAGGGCGAGCGCCACCATCGACCAATCCTCGATGCTCTCGGCGAGGCGCAGCGCCTCCTCGCCTGCCTGTCGGGCTGCGTCGAACTGACCGAGGCCGCGGAAAGCGAGATTGAGGTTGTGAAGCAGGTCCGCCTGGGCCTTCAGGTCGGCCAGTTCGCGGGCCAGCTGGAGAGCGCTCTGGAGGAGGGCTTCCGCCGCGTGGAAGTCGTTCCGCTGGAGGATCAGGCAGGCGAGGTTGTTGGTCACCTGCGCCAACACCTGGCGATCATCGAGGGCCAGGGCGAGCACCCTCGCCACGCCGAAACGGTATTCGGCTTCCTCGGGCTGACCTTGCTCGAAGCTCACTCCGCCGAGAACCAGGTTGGCTCGCATCTGACCGCGAACATTGCGCATTCTGCGGAAACTGCCCAACGCCGCAGCGGCTCGCCCCTTGGCCAGCTCGAACTGACCCTGACGCGCGAGTGCCCGGGCCAACTCGACCTGGATCTCGGGGACGTCGGAGATTTCGGTTTGGGTCCAATTCTCTGCCAAGCGAATCGCTTGGTCGGGCCGGCCGCTGTCCACCAGCTGCCGCAACATCGCGGCGAGCCCGTGTGGATTCCGGGCCGGGACGGGTTCATGAGTCGTCGACACGGGTTCCTCAGTAGGCGATGGCATACTTGGAGAAGTGCGTGAGGTAAGCATCGACCAGCTTCGTCGACACGGCGTCTTGCGACGATGGCCATTCCAAGATGTTGTCGGAGTCGTCGATATAGGCGACCCGGTGGACCGCAGTCTGGTCGCAATGCCCGTAGGCGAGGGTGAGCCGGACCGGCGACTTGAACTTGAGGCCGTGGGGGATCAGGACGACCTCGGACTTCAATGCCGAGGTGACCATGACGCCGATCGAGGTCGGCCCCGACAGGGCTCCGGCCGGCACGTCGAGGCGATGCGGGCCGAATTGGAACACTCCGCCGGCCGATCCGACGATCTGAGATCCGGCGTCGAAGGGAAGCGGGGCGCACGGCACGAAACCGGTGGCCGAACCGCTGGCGAACGCAGGCCGGTTGGGATTCCTGGCCCGCCAGACGACGACGAGGGAATCGTAGACGGCTTCGCTCTGTCGTCGGTACCGCTCGATCACCCGCATCGTCGCGAGGCGTTGGGCCAGGAGATCCGCCTCCTCCAGGGCCGGGGGCCCGTGGGTCGGTTCCACCACCGCCGATGAATTGGGGCTACACCCGGCCACCGCCACAAGCACCGGTACCAGTGCCCACCGTCGGAAGTCGTTCAGGACGAGGTTTGCCATTGTCGGCGAGTCTCCATGCAGGGTCGGATCCCTAGATGGCAAGGTCGGGACCGCCGACTCGACGATCCGCCGAGCGCAAGAAAGAGCGCCGGGGCTGTCAACCGGTGGTCAGAGTCTTGACACTGCGAGCTTTCTTGAGACAGTCACCGAGCCGGGTGCAAGACTCTGCCGAGAACCGGGGCAACAAGTGCGGCGAGGGCCCAACACCAGGCTCGGCCCGAGAGGCGCACCGGCCGTTGCTCGAATGGCCGGCTGGTGACGACCTGTAGTGACTGGCCCGTCGCTTGCGGGACGGCATCGCCACGACCCGGGCTCTTCGCTTCTCGTTAGGGCCGACCAAGTTGGAGCGATTCATGCCGCTCGCGCCCGATGCCGCCTCTGGGCCAGTCCCGACGAACGCCGAGGCGCTCGCGCAATCGGCGCTCGAACTCGACCGCGCTGGTCGGCCAGCGGAGGCCATCGTTCAATACGAGGCGGCGGCCCAAGCAGCCGACACGAGCGGAGAGCGGTCGGTCCTCGCCGAGGTGCTTCGCCGGCTGGCGGTGGTTCGTCACCACCGGCAGGAGAGCGAGGCTGCCTGGGCCCTGTGCCGAGCCAGCTACGCGATCGCCACCAGCCTGGGGTGCCGACAGCTGACCGCAGAAGCGCTCAACACGTTGGCGGCCTTCTCGCTCGATCACGGAGAGCACGATCAAGCCCGCCAGCATTTCTATGCTGCGCTCTGTTCGGTGGGAGACGACGCGGCGTTGCGGGGCCGCATCGAGCAAAACCTGGGAATTCTCTCGACGATTCAGGGCGACTCAGCGAGGGCCCTCGACCACTATCGGCGGGCGATCGAGGGCTTCTCCGCCGCCGGAGACGACGAGGGGTTGGCAACCGCCTATCACAACCTCGGCATGGTGCGCGCCGACGAGCGTCAGTTCGCCGCCGCCACCGAGCATTTCGCCGAAAGCCGGGCGCTGGCGGAACGGCTCGGCAATCGACGGCTGCGCGCCCTCTGCGACCTGAACCAGACCGAGGTGCACATCCTTCAGGAGCGTCTGGCCGATGCGACCGCCAGCATCAATCAAGCACTCCAACTGTTCGACGAACTGGGTGATCGCTCAGGAAAAGCTGCGGCGTATCGGTTCCTCGGCGTCATCCATCGTTTGAGCGGCAAATTGGCGCTGGCCCAGGCCCGCCTGGAAGACGCGATTGCTCTGTCGCGGGCGGCCGACACACCTCTCGACGAGGCCGATGCATCCCACGAACTCGCCTTGGTGTACCGCGATCGGGGCCAGAACCGCGAAGCCCTCACCCTCCTCAACGCGGCTCGCCGACTCTTCAGTCGGCTCGAGGCCCGCAACGAAGTGGTGGATGTCGGGGCGAAGGTGGGCGAGCTGGAGGCAACCTACTTGGCGGTTGTTCAGGAATGGGGCCAATCGATCGAGTCCACCGACACCTACACCTTTGGTCATTCGGAGCGAGTTGCCACCTTCGCCGTGGCCGTGGCTCAAGCGTTTGGTCTCGACGATGCAGACCAAATGGCGGTCCGGGTCGGCGCCTACTTGCATGACGTCGGCAAGGTCCGGGTCCCGCCAGAGATCCTCCAAAAAGCCGGGTCGCTCACTGCCGAAGAGTTCGATCTGATGAAGCAGCACCCGGTTCTCGGCGTCGAGTTGCTGGCGTCAATCGCGTTTCCCTGGGATGTCGTCCCGATCATTCGGTGGCATCACGAGAAGTGGGACGGCACCGGATACCCAGACGGTCTCCGAGGCGAGGAGATTCCGCTCCCGGCGCAGATCGTCTGCATCGTTGATGTGTTCGACGCCTTGACGACGACCCGGCCGTACCGACCCGCCCTTACCCGTCGGGACGCGATCGCAGAGATCCGAGCCCACCACGCCTGGTGGAACCCACGGGTGCTCGACGCCTTTCTCAGGTCGGTAGGGAGCGATGCCACGGGAATCGGCGCAAGACTTCCGGGGATGGCGTTGGCCACCAGCGCACTCATCGGGGTGGACGCTCGCTAACCAGCCCGGCGGACAGAAGCCCTATCGAATGGCCCAGCCGTTCACCGGGCCCCCGTTGAAAAACTTCCCTGGGGTCATCACCCCGTCCCGCTTGAAGACGATCCCGTCCTTCATCACGAACCTGACGTCGCGAAGGGCGTCGATCGTCTCGAGCGGGTTGCGCCGCACCGCGATCAGATCGGCGATGAGTCCCACCTTGATCGGCCCGCGCTTGTTCTCGGTCTCGCTGACCTTATAGCCGCCGATGGTCATCGCCCGAAGGATGTCGACGTTGGGAATCCCGGCCGCCTTCCAGGTCTCGATGAACTCGATGGCGATCTGACCGCGGGTCTTCCCCGGGATGTAGTAGTCGGCATCGGTCGAGAAGGTGAGCGGGACTTTGTTCTCCCAGGCGTTCTTGAGCCCCGCGACCGTCTGCCGGTAGCCCTCCGCGGTGGTGTGGCCGGTGAGCGAAATTGGGGTCTCCGTCCCGGCCCGCCAAACTCCTTTTTGGGCCATCAGCTTGTGGTTCTCGTCGTTGAGCCCAATGTCGTGGGCGATCGACCAGATCCCGGCGTCGATCGCGCGGCGGGCGCCCTCGACGGTCTGGCAGTGCCCCTCGACCTTGAGCCCAGCTTTGGCCGCCTCGCGGATGAAGAGCCGGATCTCGTCGGTGGTGTAGCCCCATGGTTTGCAGTCGACGCAAATCTTGATCACCGTCGCCCCATAGAGGGCGTTCTGGCGAACCGCCTTGACGATTTCGTCTGGGGTATCGGCGTCCAGATACTCGGGATAGACGATCTTCTTGTCGATCGCCATCTCGGGCGTCGGCCAGAACTGGCCACCCATCCCGCCGATGATGATGCCCGAGTTGATGATGGTCGGTCCAGGGATCCAGCCCTGCTCGATGGCCTTGCGGAGCGCGGCGTCGGCGTAGTTGCCGGCGTTGCCCATGTCGCGAACGATCGTGAAGCCGGCGTCGAGCATCTGGATTCCGTTCGACACCGCCTGGATGGCGCGGAGGGGAGTCCCGTCCATCACGTAGGTGAAGTAGTAGACGTTCGACTCGGGCTCGGCTTTGTAGGTGAGGGCCAGGTGGTTGTGGGCATCGACGAGGCCCGGCACTACGACCTGATCTGACAGGTCGATCACCTCGGCCCCTGTGGGAACGGTCAGACCCGGCCCGATCGCCGTGAAGCGACCTCCCTCGATCAAGATCACCTGGTTGCGAGCGACGGTCCCGGATTCGGGATCGACGAGGCTGCCGGCCCGGATCGCGGTGACTTGGGCCAAGAGGATCGATGCGGAGAGTAGCAGCGTGGCGCCAGCAAAACCTGCGAGGAGAGACTTGGTGGGCATCGTGTCACCTGGGTTTGATGGTCGCGGAATAACGACAAGTTACCCGCTTTTCTGGTTGCCGGTGCGCCTGGTGTCGACCCGACATTGGCAGCTATGGCTCCGGCTTGCGTTCCCCTTTGCGCCGAGCGTACCGTATGGGCATGCCGGACCTGGCCAAGATCTGGACCCTCGAGGAGGTCCTCGCCCTCCCCGACGACGGCAATCGTTACGAGCTGGTCGATGGCGAGCTGCTGGTGAGCCCGAGCCCGCGGGGCCGCCACCAGCGGGCAGTCTTGATCCTTTACCGCCTGGTGGACCCCTACGTCCGGCAGCATCGACTTGGCTGCGCCGGCCTGGCCGCCGCTGACATTGATCTCAAGGAACGCCAACGAGTCCAGCCGGACCTCTTCGTCGGGGCGCTGGTCAATGGCAAGGAGCCAGTCGACTGGGAGGAATGGGGCGTCCCGATCCTGATCGCCGAGGTTTTGTCACCCTCGACCGCTCGCTATGACCGGATAACCAAACGACGCCGCTACCAACGGTCCGGTGTCGACCCCTACTGGATCGTGGACCTCGATGCGCGACTGGTGGAGGTCTGGCAACCGGCTGACCTGAGTCCCCGAATCGTCGATGAGTCGTTGACTTGGCAGTCGAACTCGGTGGTCGAGCCGCTGGTGATCGACTTGCCTAGCTATTTCAGGGAGGTCTGGAGCGAATAGGCCGGCCCGTTAGAAGCGCTTGCCGAGCCGGATGAAGAGGGCCCGCCGCCCGTTGGTCGCGATGCCATGACCCACGTCGATCGGTCCAGCCGGGGTGTCGGTCCCGAGACCCAAGCGGGCGCCGCCGAGCCAGCCATCACCGTCGACACCCGGCGCCCAGGTCCGGCCGGCGGCCAGCAGGAGACGGACCTCGATGGGGCCCTTGATACCGTACCCCAGGCGCAGCGAGCCGCTCGCCTCCCGGAGTCCGCGCCGCTCGCCCAGGTGGAGCCCCGGGAATCCGTCATCGCCGCCGAGCGGAAAGGCCCACTGGGGTGGGAGGTCCTCGCCCCACCCCAGCCGGAGGGTCGGGACCATGCTCCAAGCGCGGCGGGAGACCAACCAGGTCGACGCCACGTTGGCCGAGCGAAAGCCTCCGGTCAGGGTAAGGTCACCGGCGATCTGGGGACCAGAGATCCCGGCCCGGAGCACCCGGATCGACGCACCGGCCGTGGATCGGCGCCTCGCGCTGGCGGCGTCCCACGTGGCGACGTCGAGGCCGAAACGCGTTCGCCAGGCGGTGCCGGTCGAGACTTCGATCCCGCCGTTGAATCGGGCGTCGGTGGTGGCGAGCGCTGGGAGCTCGTCGCCATTGCCGGCGAACTGGCGGACGTCCTCAGCCCCGACCCGGACGGTGGTCATCGGCGTTAGGCGCGACCAGCCGGCGTCGAGGTGCCAAAGGGCGGTACCGTACAGCTCTCGCCGGAGTTTCCCGACCGAGAGCAACAGACTGGTCTCAAGCGTGGTCCCGAAGGCCTGACGGTCGAAGATGCCAGCCCAAGCCTGGCCGCCGAGTTCGTGATCGTAGCTCAGCCCGGCGCCGCCGACCATTCTCGGCGCCGGAATCGGCTCGATCCGGAAGCTCACGGTATCGGCGTTCCCCGTGGGGTTGAGCCAAACGCCCCGGAGGGCCTCGGCCTGGGCGAGTCCGATCAACCGTTCACGAAGCCGAGCGGCATCGAGCGGGCCCTGCGGAGTCAGCTTCAGCATTCGGGCCACCAGGGTGCTGTCCGCGATGGATCCGGCCGTTAGGCTCCATCCGGCCAGTGTGCCGGGCAGCCGTGGGACCACGAGTGGCGGGCGGTACGGCAGGCAACGCCCCCGTGGGATCGTGGAGTCCGCCGCCCGGCGTCCTCGGACCAGCAGGTCCGCCACCGCTTCCCTGGAAAAATCGAGGCCGCGAAACGACTGGACGTCCGGTCGGACGTAAATGTCGTCCGGGGAGAGGATCGCTGGCCGCTGGTGGAACAGAAAGCCCAGCAGTTGATCGGCGAGGGCCAACGGCGACTCGACGTCGAGCGACTCCTTCGGCTGCTCGGTCACATCGGAGACGATCACCCGCTCGGCGCCCGCCGCCCGGGCCTGGGCGATCGGAATGTTGGCGGAGAGGCCGCCATCGACCAGCACCGCCTCCCCAACGACCACCGGCGGAAACACCAGCGGAATCGCGCTGCTGGCCCGGACCGCCCGGGCCAGGTCGCCCTCGGTCAGCACGACGGTGCTCCGATCGCGGAGGTCGGTCGCGACCGCTCGGAACGGAATCGGGAGCCGATCGAAGTTTCCTCGAGCCAGGAGATTGCCACGGAGCAGCGCGGTGTTGAGTCGCGCGTTGGGTTGGGTCTCGTCGACTACCCCAGTCTGGAACTCGAATCCACTGCGACCCCGGACCAGGAAGAGGAGCGGGATCCGTTGATCCCACGGATGGGGCGCGGTGGTCCGAAAGGGCCGGACGATTTCCGAGATCGGAAGGCGGCGGGCGAGTGAGTCGATTTGCCGAGCGGTGTAGCCGCTGGCATACATCGCTCCGACGATCGCCCCCATGCTGGTGCCGACGATCAAATCGGGCCGAACCCCAAGGCTATCGAGGACACTCAGCACCCCGATGTGAGCGAGGCCCTTGGCCCCGCCGCCGCTGAGGACCAACGCGGTCGTCGCGGGCCGGCACTCCTGCGACGCCGCGACCCGCGCCAGCATGAGGAGTGAGAAAAGGACGAGCCGCGGAGTCCGCATGGCGGGAAAGTAATGGCCTGGCCTGGGTTGCTCGCGCAAACCGGCGGTCGGAGCCATCTTTGGGGTCGGTCGCGCACTCTCAGGCCAGCCGCCATCTAGGAGGTGCCCGTTGCGGGCCTTCGTCGTTACGCTTGGACTCCTTGCGACTGGCGCCACATCGATCGCCGGGCAATCGGCCCGTCTCGGTACCCTAACGTTCCCCAATTCCGGGGCAGCGGGCGCCCAGCCTGACTTCATCCGCGGAGTGCTCTACCTCCATAGCTTCGAGTACGCCGCCGCGGCGGAAGCCTTCCGCGGGGCCCAGACCAAAGATCCCGGGTTCGTGATGGCGTATTGGGGTGAGGCGCTGAGCCACACCCACCCGATCTGGAACGAACAAAACCTCCCCGCCGCCCGCGCCGTGCTCGACCGGTTGGCGTCGACGCGAGCGAGCCGCGCCGCCAAGGCAGCGACCGCGAGGGAACGGGCCTGGCTCGAGGCGGTCGAGACCTTGTACGGCGACGGCAGCAAGGAACGCCGAGATACGCTCTACGCCAGAGCAATGGAGCGGGTCGTGGCCGACCACCCCGACGACGAGGCCCGGGTCTTTCACGCGGTGGCGATGATGGGCTTGAGTCGAGGGGTGCGCGACCTCGCGACGTACATGGCGGCCGGCGCGGTGGCCCTCGACGTGTTTGCCCGCCAGCCCGACCATCCGGGCGCCGCCCACTACGTGATCCACGCATTCGACGACCCGATCCACGCGCCCCTCGGCCTCAACGCGGCCCGAGCGTACTCGACGATCGCGCCAGGGGCTGCCCACGCCCAGCACATGACCACGCACATCTTCCTGGCGCTCGGGATGTGGCCCGAGGTAATCTCCCAGAACACCGTGGCGTCGGGACCCGATCGGGGCAAATGGCAAGCGGGCCATTATACCTATTGGCTCCATTACGGTCTCCTCCAGGCCGGCCGGGTCGAGGAGGCCGGGTCGCTGATGGCCGACCTCCGAGCCCACCAAGGACCCGACGCGCCCGCCTACCAGCGAAGCCACCTGGCGATCACCCGCGCCCAGCAGGTGATCAGTGGCGAACGGTGGGACGATCCATCGTTGGCCTGGGCCATCGGTCTGACCGGGGCCCCCCCGGTCGCACGGGCCGTCGACGCCTTCGCGCGAGGCTACGCCGCGGTTCGAGCCGGCGACGCGGCAAAGGCGTCGTCGGCCGTCGCGGAGATCGATGCGATCGATAGTGGACCGGGCCTCGCCTCCATGCCCGCGCTCCTCGCCAAGGAACTGAAGGCGGCGATCGCCCACGCGGCCGGAGCGCGAGTCGACGCCGAGCGGATGCTGCGCGAGGTTGCCGAGGCCTCTGCCGCATTGCCGGCGGAATTTGGCCCCCCCGACTTCGTGAAGCCGCCGTACGAGCTGCTCGGCGAGTGGCTTCTGGAAGCCAATCGGCCGATGGAGGCGAAACAAGCCTTCGTGAGGGCGCTGGCCCTGATGCCGGGACGGCTGCTGTCGACTCGGGGGCTCTCGCGGGCGGAAACCCGGCTGGCGGGCGGCGACAAATGAGTCCGCGGTCGAGCGTCGTTCGCGGGAGCAATCCGACATGCTGAGGGACCTGTTCGACCGGCTCGGCGCGCTGCCGACCGCCGCGGTGGTGGCCCTCGTTGCGGTGCTCCTGATTCAGCTCGGGCTCCAGGTCTTCGGCCTCATCGACCTGGCGAGGCGACCGCGAGTGCCGGGCGGTCGGAAATGGGTGTGGGCCGTCGTCATCGTAGCCGGAAATCTGGTCGGGGCGCTCGTCTACCTCGCGTTAGGCAGGTCGGTGCCGCCCATTGTCGACGACCGGGGCGGCGTGGGGAGCGCCGGCACCCGTCAGCAGGCGCTCGATAAGCTCTACGGCGATCGCGACCGCTGATGACCGTGGCGGCGGTGGAGATCCGCGACCTCACCAAGCGGTTCGGGGCCGCCACCGCGCTCGATCGGGTGAACCTGGCGGTGCCGGCGGGATCGGTATCCGGATTCTTGGGGCCGAACGGGGCGGGGAAGACCACCCTGCTCCGGATTCTCACCGGACTGGCGCGACCCTCCTCGGGCTCCGCGACCGTGCTCGGGTCCGACCTGCGTGCCATGGGCCCCTCCCTCCGCCGCCGGATCGGTTTTCTTCCGGATGTTCCCGGCTTCTATCCCTGGATGACCGCCGCCGAATTCCTCCGATTCGCGGGCCGGCTGTTCGGCCTCGACGGAGCGAGGTTGGCTGACCGGGTGAGCAGCCTGCTCGATTTGGCCGGACTGGCCCGAGTCGGGACCCGGATCGGCGGCTACTCCCGGGGAATGAAACAGAGGCTTGGCGTGGCGCAGGCCCTGATCAACGCGCCCGAACTGCTGCTGCTCGATGAGCCCACCAGCGCCCTCGACCCCATCGGCCGCCGCGAGGTGCTCGAGATGATCGCCTCGCTCCGGGGGCGGACGACGGTCTTTTTTTCGACCCACATTTTGGCCGACGTCGAGCGGGTCTGCGATACCGTCGCCATTCTCGATCGCGGTCGGATCGCGATCAGCGCCACTGTGGCCGAGCTGAAGCGACGGACCACCGCCGAACGAGTGACCGTCGAGATCGAGGGCGACCCGCAGCCGCTGGCCGATCGAATCGCGGGGGCCCCCTGGCTCGGCGGTTGTGAGCGCGACGGCTCGCTCCTTCGGCTCAAGGTCTCCGACCGCCAGGCCGCCGCTCGGGCGGTGCCTGAAGCGGTCGCGGCCCTGGGACTGGGGCTCCGGCGGTTCGAGTCCGACGAAGTGACCCTCGAAGACGTCTTCGTCGAGATCGTCGGAGGCGGCCCGCGATGACGGGTTTCGCGGCCTTTCTGTCCAAGGAGCTTCTCGAGATTCGCCGAACCTGGCGAATCTGGGTGATTCCCGGGATGCTCCTGTTCTTTGGAATCACGAGCCCGATCGTAGCTTTGATGACGCCCTCGTTGGTCGCCGGGCTCGCCGGCTCGCAGCCGGGCCTGGTGATTCAAATCCCCGACGCGACAGCCGCCGACGGATACGGCCAGTTTCTCAAGAACCTGAGCCAGCTGGTGACGCTGGCGATCGTCATCGCCGGTGCGGGTCTGGTCTCGACCGAGCGGTCGTCCGGCACCGCTCTCCTGGTGCTCACCAAGCCGATATCCCGCGGGGCTTTCCTGGCGGCCAAGCTGGTGGCGGAGCTGCTCCTGGTTTCGTCTTTCACGGTGATCGCGGCGGTGCTCTGTTTCGGGGTGACCCGGATGGTGTTTCCGCCAGCCGCCGCCGGGTCGTTCTTCGCCGCCGTCGGACTCTGGCTCGCCTCGGCGATGCTCTTGGTGTCGATGATGATGCTGTTTTCCGTGCTCTTCCCCTCGCGCGGCGCGGCGGCGGGGGTGGGCCTCGGGTACCTGTTTCTGACCTTGCTGGTGTCGATCTGGCCGCCGGCGGTGCGGTATTCCTTCGTGGGTCTTGGCGATACGGTTGCCAAAGTGCTGGGGTCGCGCCCCGCCGAGGTCGGCTGGCCTCTGGCAACCGCGGCGATCGTCGCGGTGGTCGCCGTGGCCCTCGCCATCCGGCTCTTCGAGCGACAGGAGCTGTGAGGCGGCCGCGGGGTCCGCATGCTTCCCCTCCTCCGGAGCCGCGCGATGACCATTCACGACATGACCGTGCGGGCCATCGACGGTCGCGAGCACACTCTGGCCGAGTATCGCGGCAAGGTGCTCCTGATCGTCAACGTCGCGAGCCAATGCGGATTTACGCCTCAGTACCGGGGACTCGAGGATCTCTACCGGCGCCTGGGCAAGCGCGGCTTGGTGGTACTCGGTTTTCCCTGCGACCAGTTCGGCCACCAAGAACCGGGTACCGAGGCCGAGATCGTGGAGTTCTGCGGGCTCCACTACGACGTGACCTTTCCGATGTTCGCCAAAATCGAAGTCAACGGCAATGGCGCCCACCCGCTTTATCGCCACCTCAAGGACGCCCGCAAAGGGGTTCTGGGGACCAAACGCATCAAATGGAACTTCACCAAGTTCCTCGTCGATGCCCGGGGCGAGGTCGTCGGGCGATACGGTCCCCGCGACAAGCCCGAAACCATCGAGCCCGACATCGTTCGTCTTCTCGAGGCGTCGTGAGAGGCGGCTCCCCGCCCGGCGCCGGGCTACCGATCGGCCGTTCCCGTCGCCACTCTTAGCAACCAGCCAGTCTCGGGGATCTGATGCCGAAGCCAGCCGTGCTCGTCTTTCTCGCGGCGTCCATCGTTGCCTGTCGGGCCGCCTCGCCTCAAGGCCCGGCACCCCGTTCGTCGACCCCCGCGTCGACCCCCGGCGTCCTCCGGATCGACACTGTCGCGGTGGGCCTCGAGCATCCGTGGGCCCTGGAGTTCCTCCCCGACGGCCGGATGGTGGTGACCGAGCGGTCCGGTCGGCTTCGGATCGTCAGCACCACCGGTGCCCTGTCGCCGCCGGTCGGCGGAGTTCCGGCGGTTGCCGCGCAGGGGCAGGGCGGGCTCTTGGACGTGGCGCTCGACCCCCAGTTCGCCGACAACCATCTGCTGTATCTCTCCTACGCGGAGCCGGGCAAAGGCGGCACGAGTGGGACGTCGGTGGCTCGGGCCCGGTTGATCGACGACCGGCTCGACAACCTCCAGGTCATTTACCGGCAGACCCCCAAGTATCGGGGCGGAGGGCATTTCGGCTCCCGCCTGGCCTTCAGCCGCGACGGCAAACTGTTCGTGACGCAAGGAGACCGGATGAACTGGCGGGACAGCGCCCAGTCACTCACCGCCGGCAACGGCAAGGTGATCCGGATCAATCCGGACGGCACCGTCCCACCGGACAATCCCTTCGTCGGTCGGGCCGGCGCATTGCCACAGATCTGGTCGCTTGGTCACCGAAACGTCCAGGCGGGGACGATCGACCCCGTGACCGGGGAGTTGTGGACGGTGGAGCACGGGGCGCGCGGCGGTGACGAACTGAATCGCCCCGAAGCCGGGAAGAACTACGGGTGGCCGGTCATCACCTACGGCATCGATTATTCCGGTGTCAAGATTGGCATCGGCGCGGAGAAGGAGGGGATGGAGCAGCCGGTCTACTACTGGGATCCGGTCATCGCCCCCTCCGGTATGACGATCTATACCGGCGAGGCCTTTCTCGAATGGAAGGGCAATATTCTGATCGGATCGATGACCCCAGGCGCTCTGGTTCGCCTGGTGATGGCCAACGGCCGGGTCGCTCGGGAGGAGCGGTATTTGGGGGAGCTCGGAGAGCGGATCCGAGACGTCCGCCAGGGGCCGGACGGACTCCTCTACCTGGTGACCGACAGTTCGGATGGGCGAGTGCTCCGAGTGTCGCCGTCACGGACTCGCTGAGCGGGGGCGACGCCCGCCCGTTAGGGGCCAATCGCGGTCGCGCCGAGTGGCTGGCCCTCGACCCGGTCGATCACCCCCGGTCGGCTGCCGCGGCCGGTGCCGGGAAGGTTGTTCGGCGAGCCGGCGTTCCGGGTGCCGGCCCGCGCCTGCAACTGAACCGTCCCGGCCGGCGCCGCTTCCACCGCTTTCAGGTAGGCGTTGGGGTCGTGTTCGAGGGCGCCCGCGGGCAGGGACTGGTACAACTCGCCCATGTCCCGCCGAATCATCTCGTGATAGAACTCGGGTAGCTGGTCCGTCTCGCCGTCCATGTAGTGGCGGACCGAGCGGTCGCTGTCGAGCAGGCGCCGGATGCTGGTGTGGTATTTGACCCGGCCGAACCCTTCGGAAGAAACCCCCCGAACCACGTTCATCCATTTCGGAATGATGGCCGGTGTCCCCCGGAATCGCCGAGCGATTGCGCCCCACGTGAATGAGTAGCTGGTGAGATCCACGAGGCGGTCGTAGAACTCCGGCCAGGCGTAGTTCTTGGGCCGGACGTTCATGGCGTGGTTGTTGTTGAGGAAAAAGAAGGGGAACGGCAGAACCCGTCCCTGGCGCTGATACTCGAGGTTCAGTGGGGCGGCCTGGCCAAAGGAAGACAACAGCGAGTAGGCCGGGAACGCTCCGGGTGCCAGATCGAGGAACTTCTTCGTCAATTCGAACGGCTCGGCGCCCTCGTCGCAGTCGAGCCCCAACACAAAGTTGGTCTGGATATACGGGATGTAGCGAAGGATCAGGTTCACGTGCTCGGCAACCTGTTTGACCTTGTCGAGCCCCGTCCGGGTGGTCTTCGACTTGTTGCCCATGTCATACCACGACTCGATCCCCGGCAGGATCGCCTGGAATCCATTCTTGCGAAGGCGAGCCAAATGGGGTTCGGAGAGAAGCGAGAGGCTGCTCTCCGCGACGTGTCGCATCCGGCCCGGCGGCACGGCGGCCTCGATGGCTGCCATCGAGTCGTCGAACCGGACCCCGAAGTTGGGATCATGCCACCCGACGATCGGATTGCGGTGCTTGGTGAGCAGGAATGCCAGGTCGTCTCGCAACTGCTCGAAGCCGAGCGGCTGGTAGGGGACCGTGGAGTCGATGCAGAAACTACAGGTGTAGGGGCAGCCCAGACTGGCGATCATCGGGACGATCTTGATGGTAGGCGCCTTGGCGAGGGTCGCCTCGACGTACTTCCATCGTTCGGGCAGGCTTGGCAAATCGGCCGGTTGCCGATCGGCGAACAGATGCCGGCCGAGCGGCCGGTGGGGCGCCCGCTCCTGGAGTACCTCGGTGATGATAGCCTTGTCGGTGAACCCGAGCACATAGTCGAAGTATTTCTGGGCGTCCTCCGGATAGCAGCGAGCATGCGGTCCGCCGATGACCGTCACCGCGCCCCGCTGCCGGAATCGATTGCTGAGGGCGTAGGCGAGGAGGGCGGACTGGGTGAACGCTCCGACGAACACCAGGTCGAGGTCGGCCGGGAATGCGTCCGTCAGGTTTTCCCGTCCCGTGTAGCAGACGAAATGGACTTCATGTCCTAGCTGTTCACACCAGACCGCGATCGCCTGAGGCATGAAGCTGGCCAGATTGGGATTCATGACCCGGCCGTAGAGGGACGGGTTGGGACTCTTGGTCACGAGATCGAGAACGCCGATACGCAATCGGGGCAGGGAACCTCCTCGGCATGGTGCTGACGATTGGATTGTAGCACCTCCGTCGGCAACGGGCTAGCGCCACCCCCCGGCCATCACCCGTCCACCGAGGACCCCCTGCCCGTGGGCCAGGCGCACCGATATCTTCGAAAGGACTACTCCGGACGAATTCTTTGGCCGATTTGCGCAGCCAACTCGAGACGGCGATCGGATCCAGCTACCGCCTCGAGCGGGAGCTGGGCGGCGGCGGCATGAGCCGGGTCTTCCTGGCCGAGGAAGTCGCTCTCGGCAGGCGGGTGGTCATCAAAGTCCTCCCGCCCGAAATGGCGGCCGGCGTCAACCAGGACCGGTTCCGCCGCGAGATCCAGCTCGCCGCCAAGCTCCAGCACCCCCACATCGTCCCGCTGCTTTCGGCCGGTTCGGCCGGCGATCTCCTCTGGTACGTGATGCCCTTCATCGAGGGCGAGTCGCTGCGGGTCAAGCTCGGGCGCGAGGGGGAACTGCCGGTCAAAGAGTCGCTCCAGATTCTCCGCGAGATCGCCGACGCCCTTTCCTATGCCCACGATCACGGCGTGGTCCATCGCGACATCAAGCCGGATAACGTCTTGGTCAGCGGCCGCCACGTAATGGTCACCGATTTCGGGGTGGCCAAGGCGGTGAGCGAGTCGACCGGGGGGCAGTCGCTCACCTCCCTCGGCCTGGCTCTGGGCACGCCGGCCTACATGGCGCCCGAGCAGGCCGCGGCCGACCCCCATGTCGACCACCGGGCCGACCTCTACGCGATGGGGGCGCTGGCCTATGAGCTGCTCGCGGGCCGCCCGCCGTTCGCGGGCCTGAGTCCCCAGTCCGTCCTCGCCGCTCACGTGACCCAATCCCCCGAGCCGCTGGCCAGCTTGCGGCCCTCGGTTCCACCCGCCCTCAACGCGCTGGTGATGCGGTGCCTCGAGAAGCGTCCCGCCGATCGGTGGCAGCGGGCCGAAGAGTTGATGCCCCACCTCGAGGCGATGTTGACTCCGAGCGGAGGGACCGCCGCCACGGGGGCGATTCCGGTGACTTCGAGCGCGGTGCCGGCGCCACCGGCCCATCCAGGACGGGTGGCGGCCCTATTCGTGCTCGGGTCGGCTGGGATGCTGGGGTTGGTATGGGCCGTGGTTCGGTTCGCGGGACTCCCGACCTGGGTCTTCGGGGCGGCGATTGCGCTGCTCGCGATCGGTCTCCCGATCATGCTCTTCGCAAGCCGCTCGGAGCGGCGGCGCGCCGTCGCTCAGCAAACGGGCGTCGTCACCCTGACGCCGACCGGTCCATTGGCGCCGATCTCCACCTACCGGGGCGCGCTTCGGGGCGGAGCGCTCGCTTTCGTCGGGTTGGCGGCGGCGGCGGCTGGGTTCATGGGCCTCCGGGCCGCCGGGGTCGGGCCGTTCGCGACGCTGGTGAGTTCGGGGGTGCTCAAGCATCGTGACGGTCTGGTGATCGCCGACTTCGACAACCGGTCGTCCGATTCAACGCTCGGACAATCGGTGACCGAGGCCCTCCGGATCGACTTGGCCCGCTCGCCGGTAGTCAGGCTGCTGGAGAGCGGCGACGTCGCCGCGGCGCTGACCCGGATGCAGCGGGAGCCCATCGCCCGGCTGAGCCCGGAGGTCGCCCGGGAAGTGGCCGAGCGGGAGGGCGCCAAGGCGGTGGTGACCGGCGAGATCGCCCCGTTAGGCGCCGGGTTCGTCCTCACCGCCCGGGTGATCGCCGTGAGCGATGGAAAGACCCTCCTGGCCGAGCGTGAGACGGCCGACGGTGCCGGTGGGCTGATCGGCGCGGTCGACCGCCTTTCCCGGAAGCTTCGGGAAGGAATCGGTGAATCGCTCCAGTCGATTCGGGCGGGGCAACCACTGGAACTGGTCACCACCGGCTCGCTCGAGGCGCTCCGGCAATACACCCAGGCCGAGCGGGCCGCCGACCTGCTGAGCAACGAGGACGCGGTCCGGTACCTCGGTGAGGCGATTCGACTCGACTCGACCTTTGCGATGGCCTGGCGGAAGCTCGCGGTCGTGCTCGCCAACCAGAACATCGATCGGGCCCGAGAGCTCGAGGCAGTCAACCGGGCCTACCTTCTGAGGGGGCGGCTCCCGGAGCGGGAACGGCTGTTGACGACGGCGTACTACCACGGAACGATCACGCTCGACCGCGATCAGGAGATCGGCGCCTATCGCCAGGTGATCGAGCGATGGCCGGACGACGTCACCGCCCTCAACAACGTCGCGATTGCCTACAACGCCGGCCACCAGTTCACCGACGCCGAGCGGTCCACCCGCCGGGGGCTCGAGATGGCGCCTAACGTCGGTGTGCTGTGGTTCAATCTGGTCGAGGCACTGATCGGCCAGAGCCGGTTCCCAGCGGCGGACTCGGTGCTCGTTCAATGGGCCCGCCACAGTCCCGGCTCCCGCAATCGGTACCTGGCCCGTTTCCGGCTCGCCTTTGCCGAGGGCGACTACCAGAAAGCCAGCCTCTGGGCCGACTCGGTGGCTGGGGGTGACCAGGTGGGACTTCAAGCCCTCGGGCGGCAACAGCGGGCCTCGCTGGCGGCGTTGGCAGGCCGTCCCAACGAGGCCGAGCGGTTCGGGCGGGAGAGCATCGACATTAATCGGCGCCGGGGCGCCATCGCCAACGCTTACAATACCGCCGCGATCGTGTTTGGCTCGGACCTCTGGCTCCGCAACCGACCGGACGCAGCCCGTCGGCGGATGGATTCGCTCCTCGCGGCACTCCCCATTGATTCGCTGCCGCCCGCCAACCGCCCCTACCTCAACTTGGCGGAGTTCTACGCCAAGGCGGGCGACCTGACGCGGGCCAAGCGATTCTACCAGACCTGGGAGCAGGCCTTACCGCCGGCGCTGCGCGCCAATGAGCCACTGCGATTTCAGAGCCAGGGGTTGATCGCGCTCGGCGACAATCGACCGCGCGACGCGATCGCCGCGCTCCGCTCCTTCCAGGAAGTCGACGGGTGTCGGGTCTGCTGGCAGTGGGAGATTGGCCAAGCCTACGAGGAGCTGCAGCTACCCGACTCCGCGCGAGTGGCCTACGAGGCCCTGGCAACGCTGCCCGAACCGGGAACCGTGGGCCGCCATTTCACGTTACCGCCCACCCTCCAGCGACTGGGCGAACTCGCGGAAACGCGGGGGGACAAGAAGGCGGCGATCGACTACTACACTCGGCTCCTCGATCTCTGGCGGCAGGCTGAGCCGGAGCTTCAGCCACGCGTCAAGGAGATCAAGCGACGGATCGGGGACCTGGCCGGCGAACCGCGCTCGTAAGACGCTCCATCCGGCTCAGCGGGGGGCCTTGAGCAGCTGCGGTCGTTGCTCCGGTCCCGGGGCGAACAGCAGCTCACCGCGTTCCGTGGCATGGATCCCGTGAACGCCGGTGGCGTTGGCGTAACCAGCCACGTTCCCGGTTAGGCGATTGACCTGGATGAGCCACCCGGGCGACAGATTCGGCTGGTGGGGATCCTGGGAACCGAGCCAGACGACCCCCGGTGCCAGCGCGAGTGAGAACGTTTTGCCGTACTTCGGCCACTCGCCGAGAAACTTGCCCTCCAAGTCGAAGCGCTGGACTCGGGCGTTCTCTCGATCGGCCACGTAGATGACACCTTGCTCATCGACGACGATCGAATGCGGCAGCCGGAATTCCCCCGGGCCCCTTCCCGGCCGACCCCACTCGCGGACCAACCGGCCGTCGGCGGTGTACTCCATGATTCGGGCGTTCCGATACCCATCGGCCACGAATACCCGCCCCCCGGGCCCGAAGCCGACATCGGTCGTTCCACAGAACGCAGTCTCGCAATCTTTCGGCACCCCGCCGACCGAGATCTCCAACAACGTGGTCCCGTCGGGCCGGTACTTGGTGACGAGCGAGCTCTTTGCATCGGCGGTCCAGACGTTGCCATCCGGATCGATCCGGATGCTGTGTGGTGTCTGGTAGCGGTCCTTCCCCCAGGAGCGGACCACGCGCCCCTGACGATCGACGACCACGATCGGATCGGCCTGTTTGCCCCGCTGCAGGAGGTAGATCAACCCCTCGCGGTCGGTGACGATCCAGGACACCATTCCCAGCTCCCAGCCGGGTGCCGGCGCCACGATGCTGATCGGGCTCGATTCGAGTGACGCGCGCGGCGACTGCCGGATGATCTCGCCCAGTGCCGCCGAATAGGCCTCAGGCGTCATCTGGGTCGGCTGTTGCCCAGCCAACAGCGCCGGAAGGGCGGTCCATGCGGCTCCCGTCGCGAGTCCCGTGGCGAGCAAGCGCTTCCATCGTGATGAGTCGGTCACCACTCCACCAGTTGGCCGACGCCCCGACGCTCGGCCTCCCGAAGGATGAAATCGGCCGACACCAAGTCCTCGGCCACCATGCCGAGCGACTTGAAAAGGGTGATGTCGTCGGGCGAGGATCGGCCCGGCACTCGCCCCGTTAGCACCTCGCCGATCGACCCGACGATGTGGTCGTCGCCGACGGCGCCGGCCTCCTTGGCGCGGCGAAAGTCGCCCGCCAACTCCAGGGCGCTGTCCTTGAAGTCGACGAACAGCCGGGCCCGGGCGATGGTTTCGATGTCGATCTCGGACGTCGTCGGAATGCTCGACCCCACGACGTTGAGATGCTGGCCCGGGCGGAGCCAGCGAGCCTCGAAGAAGGGCTCTTTGGCGGCGGTGGTGGTGCAGAGCACGTCGCCCGCCACCGCGGCCGCTTGCGCCGTCGGAACCGCGGTGATCTCGACCTCGTGGTGGGCCGACTCGACGGCGGCGAATCGTTCGGCCTTGGCGAGGTCGCGGCCCCACACCACGACCCGTTCGAACGGTCGCACCTTGGTCACCGCCTCGAGATGGGTGTGGGCCTGCTCCCCGTACCCGAAGATGGCCAGGGTCCTGGTGTCAGGTCGGGCCAGGGCGTCGGTGGCGACCGCTGTCGCGGCGGCGGTCCGGATCGCGGTAATCTCGCGGCCGTCCATGATCGCTCGCGGGGCGCCGTTCTTGGTCTCGAACAGGTGAACGAACCCCTGGTGGGACCCGAACGCGGTCCCGAAGTTGGCGGGGAAGACGGACATCACCTTGATCCCCAGCCACTCGGGGTCGCCGGTGTATCCCGGCATCATGCTGAGGAGCCCCCGGCGATCGGGAAGGTAGAGGGCTTGGCGGATCGGCTGGATGGCCTGGTTGGTGGCTACGAGGGACATCGCCTGGCGCATCAGCTCGATGCAGCGGTCGATCGGGAGGAGCGATCGGACGGCGGCGGCGTTGAGGACCCGGATTTGCATTGCCAGAAGGACGGGGTTGCTTCGCCGGGTGTCAAGGTCGCCGGTGGGTCACTGGGGGGGCTCACGGGGTGGCGATCGGGGGATACGCGGGCGACCGCGGGCACCGAGAACACGGCGCGCATTCGGTCCGCTCATGGTGGCGGTGCCGCTCCGGACGTCCCCGCCTCAAGGATTTCGGGACTCGTCGCAGGCCAGCATGGACAACCGACCATCGGGCCCGATAGCTTGGGACGCTCGCTCGCCAGCAGCCCCACGCCGACCGGATCCTCGCCGATGCGGAATCCCCCGTTCGTCAACGTTAGGCTCGGCCTTGCCGGCCTCCTATTCGCCGGAACCCTCGTCGCTCAGGGCACGCCGGTCACCGATGAGGCCCCCAAGCCCACTCATCCGGTTCGACTCGAGCCGAGCCATTTCGCCCCGATGCGCGACGGGGTCAAGCTATCCTCCGATCTCTACTTCCCGGCCGATCTGAACGGCCGGTTGCCGACGGTGTTGATCCGGACTCCTTACAACAAGAAAACTTTTCGGCTCGAAAAGGGGGTTGCCCGGTGGCTCGCCGGGCACGGGTACGCGGTGGTGGTGCAGGATGTTCGCGGTAAGTACGAGTCCGATGGGCTCTTCACGACCTCGGCCAACGACCGGAACGACGGCTTCGACACCATGTCGTGGATCGCGGCGCAGCCGTGGACCACCGGCAAGATCGGCACCTACGGCTGCTCCTATCAGGGCGAGGACCAGGTCCAGCTGGCCGCGATGCGCCACCCGAACCACGCCGCCGCGATTCCCCAGGCGGCCGGCGGGATCATGACCTACTTCGGCGCCTGGAATGGCGGCGCGATCGAGTTGGTATCGCTGGTTGCCTGGTACCGAACCGCCGGGGTCAAGCGGCACCCCAAGCTCTCGCCCGATCTGCCTCGCGACGAGTACCTCGCCTATGCGCCCTACTTCAACTTCGGGGTGACGGTGCCAGACGTGCCGGTTCGAACGCTGGCGGACATGTTGCCGATCGCCGGGATCACCGAGATGGCGGGCTCGCCGCCTAACGATTGGCGTGATTTCGTCTCCCACCCCCCCGAGGACCCGTTCTGGAAGGCGTTCGGCTATATCGAGCCGAGCGACAGTTTTGCGGTGCCGGCCCTCCACGTCAACTCGTGGTACGATCCCGCGGTCGGCTGGACCGGCGTCCTCTTCAACCAGATGCGGACCAACGCCACCAGCGCGGCGGGTCGGGACCATCAGTATCTCCTGATCTCGCCCGCGGCGCACTGCGGTTCGGAGCGGGGGGCGGCCGAGAAGACGGTGGTCGGGGAACGCGATCTCGGCGATACCAGGTTCCCCTGGTTCGGCACCTACCTGAAGTGGTTCGATCACTGGCTCAAGGGGGTCGACAACGGTGTCACTGCGATGCCCAAGGTCCAGTACTACGCCATGGGTCGGAATCGGTGGCAGTCCGCGGCCGATTTCCCGTTGGCGGCACCGACCGCGTTCTATCTTCATAGCGACGGCCGCGCCAACAGCCGGTTCGGGACGGGAACCCTGTCGCTGGTCAAGCCCCGGACCGAGCCGCCGGACCAATACGTCTACGATCCGGCGAACCCGGTGCCGTCGAGAGCCGGGCCGATTTGCTGCACCTTCTCGAACGAGCCGGCCGGGGCCGTCGATCAACGCGAGATCGAGGCCCGCCACGACATCCTCGTCTACACCTCGGAGCCCCTCGATCGGGAGACCGAGATCACCGGATCGGTGACGGCGGTGCTGTACGTCTCGTCGTCGGCCAAGGACACCGACTTCACCGTCAAGCTGCTCGACGTCCTTCCGGACGGCACCGCGTTCAACCTGCAGGAAGGGATCAAGCGAGCCCGCTATCGGGACGGGTATCGGAGCCCCCGAATGATGGAGGCCGGCGGGGTCTACCGGGTCGAGGTGGATCTCCAGGCCACCAGCAACGTCTTCCTCCCGGGCCATCGGATCAGGGTGGAGGTGTCGAGCAGCAACTTCCCTCGGTTCGACCGAAACCTGAATACCGGCGGAGTGAACTGGAACGAGACCACCTGGGTCACGGCCACCAACACCATTCACCACTCGGCCAAGTATCCGTCGCAGATCCTGTTGCCGGTGAGGTCGGCGGATCGGTGAATCGCGGCGATCAGGGCGTCATTCGGCCAGTCGCTGAAGCAGCGGGAGTAGCGCCCTGGGATCCTCGACGTGAGCGTTGTGGCCGAGCCCGGGGACAATGACTGGATCCGGCACCAGTCGGTGGAGTTGATCCTCCCGGCACATCGGATCCCGCTCGCCGGCGGCGAGGATCACCAGAGCCCGCGATCCGCCGAGCAGGCTTGGCATGTCCGGCGCACCGATCCCGAACAGGGCTGGGTCGAAGGCCAGCCGCCACCCGCTGGCGTCGCGCAACAGGGCGGCATCGGGCACCGCGTCGGGCGCCAGCAGTCCCTGGAGCCCGGCGACTTTGAGGTGCCGTTCCGCCGCCTCGCTTCGAGTCGGATAAAGGGAATTCGGCCGGGTCGAGAGCGCCCGCGCCCTCGCCAGTTCCTCCGCCGTCCAGACGACCTTGATGCCCAGCCCGCAAACCGCGGTGACCGGCACTCCGATCGATCCGGCTGCGAGGGCGAGCGCGACCACCCCACCCATCGAATGGCCGAGCACGGCGACCCGGCTTGCCGGCGGCACCGCCTGAGCTACCGCGGCGGCGAGCCGTTCGAACGAGTATTCAGGGAGCGGGGCCGACCTCCCATGCCCCGGCAGGTCCGGCGTGACCCAGCGGCCCGGCCACCTCCCGGGGAGCCGTTCCTCGAGGCCGTTCCAGACATCGCCGGTGGCTCCGAGGCCGTGCAACAGCAAGAGTACCGGATCGCCGGCACCGCCCTGCCTAACGCGCAGTGCCGCACCTGGCCCGGTCATCCCGAGCTGCGCGACCAGCGCACCGGCAGTCGCTTGACGCCCCGCTGGAAGTTGGAACGCAGGTATGCCGGCCTGCCGTCGTACTCCAACGAGCCCATTTGTGCCAGCACCTCCGCGAACAGCGCCCGCATCTGGACCCGCGCGAGCTGAGCGCCGAGACAGAAATGGGGACCATACCCGAAGGTGAAGTGGGGGTTGGGATGGCGGCGGATGTCGAGTCGGTCCGGGTCGGCGAACACCGCCTCGTCGCGGTTGGCGGAGGTGAAGGACACCACCACTTTGTCCCCCGCGCGGATTCCGACACCACCGAGGCGACAGTCCGATGCCGCCGTCCGACGGAACGTCATCACCGGCGTCCACCAGCGAAGCAACTCCTCGACCGCGCCGGGAAGCAGCGTCGGGTCGGTCCGCAACTCATCTTGGATCGCAGGATGGTCCAGCAGCCCGATGCAGGCCCCGGGCAGCCCGTTCCGGAGGGTCTCGTTGCCGGCGACGGCGAACAGCCAGAACATGTTCTCGAACTCTTCGACCGACAGTTGGCCGCCATCATCGTCGACCTGGGCGAGGAGGATCGACATCACGTCGGCTCCCGGGCGGCGGCGCTTTTCTTCGGCGAGGAGGTGGGCGTAGGTGTAAAGGTCGGCCATCCCTTCCCGAGTGCGCGGGTCAGGCATCGATCCATCCGGGCCGGGCGATGGGCGGTGGCGGAGTGCCTCCCGCGCCATCGACGTTCCGGTGGTGGCGTCAAACTCGGCGGACGTGGCATAGTCCGCGTCCTGGTAACCGATCACCCGGTTCGACCAGTCGAAGAGCAGCATTCGGTCCTCGGCCGGGACCCCGAGGACCTCCACCAAAGTCAGAAGCGGCAGCTCGGCGGCGACGTCCTTGGCGAAGTCGCAGCGGCCACTCGTCGCGGCGCCGACGGCCCGGGCCACGATCGCGCCGGCGTGGGCCCTGATCCGATCTTCGAGCTGACCGACGGCTCGGGGCGTAAACGACTTGGTTAGCAGCCGCCGAAGCCGGGAATGCTCGGGCGGATCCATGTTGAGCATCATCCGGCGGACGTAGCGGAGCGCGTCGGGGGTGGCAGGGTCCCGGATCTGAGTCCCACCGAGCGCCGAGGAGAAGAGCTGCGGCTGGGTCATCACCTCGGCGACGTCGGCGTGGCGAAGCACCAGCCAGAATCCAGGCCCGCCCGGCCAACCGAGGACCGGTCGTTCCTCGACCCAGACGACGGGTTGGTGGCGCCGGAGCCTCGCCAGCGCGTCGAAGGGGACCCCGTCGGCGTAGGTCGAAGGGTCGAACACGGCATCGGTATCGATCTCGAGAGAACTCTTTGGCGCGCCCGCCGGAGGACCAGGTCGACTGTCGTTGGACGTTGTCATTAGCAGTCTCCGAACCATGCAAAGGCTCAGCACCGAGGTGGCCGCCAAAGGATCTCGGCGCTCACCCGGGCTGGATCCACCTGGCCGGTGAGCGCGAGGGCCATGGTGACTTCGCGGTGGAGGATCTCGAGCACCCGCGATACTCCAGCCGCCCCCGCGACGCAGAGGCCATAGAGATACGGCCGGCCGATGAGCACGGCGCTGGCCCCGAGCGCCAGGGCTTTGACCACATCGGTGCCACGACGGATGCCGCCATCCATGAGCACGGGGCACCGTCCGTCAACAGCCCGAACCACATCGGGCAGGGCGTCCAGGGTCGCGAGACTGGTGTCCAGATTGCGGCCACCATGGTTGGAGACGATAATGCCGTCGACCCGGCGTTGAATCGCTTCGGCCGCATCCTGAGGGTGAAGAATCCCTTTCAAGACGATCGGCAAGGACGTGATCGATCGCAACCAGTCGAGATCAGACCAGGTCACCGGATTGCCGGAACTGCCGTACTGCGACTGGCCAAGGCGAAAGTGCGGCGTCACGAGCCCCTTTGGCAGGTCGAACTGAACCCGTTCCGGGCGATTCCGGGGACCGTAGGTCGGAGAGTCGACCGTGACGCAGAGCACCCGACAGCCCGCCGCGACTGCCCGCCGAACCTGCTCCTCGGAGAAGCCGCGATCGCGGTCCAGGTAGAGCTGGAACCAGAGCGGCCCGGTGGTCGCCTTGGCAACGTCCTCGATGGCGGTGGTGGTGGCGCTGCTCACGACCATGGTGGTGTTGCGAGCTACGGCACCTCGGGCCACCGCCAGTTCCCCCTCTGGGTGGATAACGCGATGATAAGCGGCCGGCGCGAGGAGCACCGGGTACGGATGGTCTTGTCCGAACAGCCTGATGCTGGTCTGGTGGGTCGAGAGGTCGCCAAGGAACCGCGGGCGGAGGCCCATTCGTTCAAAGGCGTCCCGATTCCACCGCAAGGTGATGTCATCGGCGTTTCCACTGGCGAAATACTCCCAGGCAACTGGGTCCATCGTCCCTCTGGCATGGGCCTCGTATTCCAGCAAGTTCAAGGGCTCGCCGACGCCTTGTCTCGAGGTAGGCTGCCTGGGAGGCCCACCAACAGTAGGCACCAGCGACACGGCCGCCAGCTGGGTGGCGTGGTGAAGAGCCTGACGCCTAGTCAGCATCGTCCAGCGCCTCCGGGTAGGGGTCCATGGGGGCCAGCGAGTGAGATCGAAGCGGCCCGAAACAGCAACCTCAGCGCCTCGTGAACTTGAGGTGAGTGACCTGGCGAAAAATGACGTAGTGATACTTCGGGTGCCGGCAATTGCCTGTTACGCGGGGCTCGAACCGCGGCGCCCGGCGCCGGTCCTGACTCCGGAGGAGCAACCCGGATCCGGTGCCGACGAGAGCAACCACAAACGTAAAGCCCGCCAGGAGTCCGATCGACGCGATGGTGTTGGGATGGAGGGTGTCCGGCAGGCCGAGGAGATGCTTGATCAGGTGAGGCAGGGGCACGAACGCCCACGCGGTGGCCGCGGCGAGCCACCCGGACCGCCCCCAGAAGGCCCCGAAAGTCGCCGTCGCGGCGAGCAACACGACGACGATGACGATCGGGCTGACTTCGCCTTGGAACAGGTAGTTGTCCACGTAGGCGACGAGGCCTCCAGCGACGAATCCAGCGCCGAGGCGCGGCCACAATTTGGTCGGCATTGTGGAGTTCTCCGTCTCACGGACGCCTTCGTCGAGTGGAGCTACTGGCTGACGGCCCGGTGGTGCCGTCGATCAGCGTGGACCTGCTCGAGCCCGGTGCCTCCATGCGGGTGGCAGGGTTCCCCGGCAACCAACGGGCATCGGTGATGTTCTGGCCGCGCCGGTACGCGAGGACACCGTTGCTGCAGCTGTTCAGGAGGAGCAGAGCGTCGGGCCGCCCATAGTTCTTCATCAAGTCGAGCATCATGGGCTCCTCCCCATCCCACGGATACCCGAAGACAACGTCGAACTCATCGAGCGAGTACCCGAGCTCGTGGTAGCCAGACGGCCCCGTGCCGAGCGTGCCGGTTCGCCCGTCCCCATCGCGAGTACGCCATCGATATCCGGTTGGGAGAAAACTCCCGGGGACGAAGCGCGCTCCGGAACCAAATTTCGTGGCCAGTGCGCGAGCCGGCGCTATCAAGCTCGAGTCCAGCTCGATACCATAGGCCTCGAATCCGAGCAGGCTCGCCATGACCGTAATGACCCCGGTCGCGGAACCCCACTCGAGGAAACGGGGATGCTGACCACGATAGGGCCACAGCGCCTCGCAGACGACGCCGTAGTCCGCGGCGACGAACGGGTGGAAACGGCGGTCCCTGACGTCGGCCGCGAAACGTTCCCAGATCGCCCACCCCTCGGTACAGAGGGCCTCGAGACGAGCCCGGAGCGCGTCGTCACTCGGGGAGAACGCCGCAAAGGCGCCGTCGTTCGGGCCGGAAGGACTGAGAGGCACCCGGGGAAGCTAAGCGATCGGCTCCCGGTCGTCTCGACCTTGCCGCGGCTCATTTCTTTGACGCCTCCCCGGCCCGCGCAAAGCCCCGCTCCGGCACCCCCCGCACGTAGCTGAGCCAGCCGCGTGGATCAGCCGCTCGGCCATGCACCAAGTCCAGGAACCGGCGCTGAATGTCGAGCGTCAGTGGGCCGGGCCGCCCCGAACCGACGTCGATCTTGTCGACGCTCTTGACCGGCACCACCTCCACCGCGGTCCCGCAGAAGAAGACCTCGTCGGCCAGGTAGAGCAATTCCCGCGGTAGCGGCCCCTCTCGTACCGGAATTCCCGCCTCCTGCGCCAGGGCGAGGATGGTGTCGCGAGTGATCCCGTGGAGCAGGCTGCCGTTGATCGGGGCGGTGTGAATGGTCCCGTCCTTGATCACGAAGACGTTTTGCCCCGATCCCTCGCTCACCAACCCGTTCCCGTCCAACGCGATCGCCTCGGCGTATCCGTCGGCCAACGCCTCCATCTTGACCAACATGCCGCTGAGGTAGTTGCCGGCCATTTTGGCCATCGACGGCAGGGTGTTGGGAGCGACCCGATTCCAGGTCGAGACACAGACGTCTACCCCATGTTCCAGCGCCCCCTCGCCGAGATACGCGCCCCAAGGCCAGCAAGCGAGGTACACCTCGATCGGGCTGGAAAAGGGGACCATCCCGGCCGCGCCGTAGCCACGGATCACCGTGGGTCGGAGGTAGCAGGCCTCCAGGCCATTGCGGTCGACCAGATCGCAGCAGGCGGTCATCAGCTCCTCGAGGGAGTAGCTCGGCTCCATCCGATAGATCTTGCACGAGCCGAGCAACCGGCGGAGGTGATCGCGGAGGCGGAATACCGCCGGACCGTTAGGCGTGTCGTAGCAGCGGATCCCTTCGAACGGCGCCGACCCGAATTGCACCGAATGGCTGAGGACATGAATCTGGGCGTCTTCCCAGCGGATGAACTCACCGTCGCGCCAGATCCACTCGGTTGGGGTCAGCTTGTGCATGGGGCCTCGGGGGTGGGGGACCGTCGCCAACGTCGCGCGGGCTCGAACCGTATCAAGTTTGTCACCGATCGTCCACCGTCGCTAGGTGTCGCCTGGTCCCAGTCCTCGAGGTTGCTCTCGGGGAGGGGAAGGCGATCTTTGAAGGATCGCCGTTCCGTTCGCTCGTCCCCAACCCGGAGTCGGTCTCATGCGAGCCGCTCTTCTCTCGTCCCTCCTCCCCTTCATGGCCGCTCTGACGTCCCCCCCGGTCGGGGCCCAGCCCGCCCGGCTGCTCCGCCAACCGACGGTCAGCACCAGGAACGTCGCGTTCGCCTACGCCGGCGACATCTGGGTCGCCGAGCGATCTGGCGGCGTGGCCCGCCGGGTCACCTCCATGCCGGGCGCCGAGAGCGTCCCTCGGTTCTCGCCCGACGGCACCCTGATCGCCTTTACCGGCACGGTGATGGGGAACCAGGACGTCTACGTCGTTCCGACCGAGGGGGGCGAGCCGAAACGGCTCACTTGGCACCCGGAAGCGGATGAGGTCCGCGGTTGGAGCCCCGACGGCAAACGGGTCGTCTTCATGTCCCAGCGCTCGTCAGCCCCTCGAGCCTACGGCGGGTCGCCCCGATTCTGGACGGTGAGCACCGAGGGCGGGCTGCCCCAGGTGATGCCGATGCCACGGGCGTATCGGGGGACCTACTCGCCCGACGGGAAGCGGTTCGCCTACGAGGTGTTGGCGCCGATGGACAAGGAGTGGCGGAACTATCGGGGCGGCCAGGTCCGGCCGATCTGGGTGCTCGACATGCAGAACTACGCCCTCGAGACGCTCCCCTGGAAGGACAGCCGAGACTCCGATCCGGTTTGGGTGGGCGGCACCATCTTCTTCATTTCCGACCGCGACCTGGCCGGGAACGTCTACGGCTACAATACCGCCACCAAAGACCTGAAGCAGCTCACCAACTACGTCGACTACGACGTCAAGACGTTAGGCGCCGGCGGGGGAGCGGTGGTCTACGAGCAGGCCGGCTATCTCCATCTCCTCGATCCCACCACCGGCCAACACCGCCAACTCGACATCACCATCAAGGGCGACCTCCCCGCCACGCTGGCTCGCTGGGAAGAAGTTGGCGACATGATCCAGAATCCCTCGCTCACCCCGACCGGCAAACGGGCGTTGTTCGAGGCCCGGGGCGAGATCTTCTCGGTCCCGACCGAGCGGGGCGACTGGCGCAACCTCACCGCCAGCTCGGGTGCCGCCGACCGGTACCCGGTTTCCTCGCCGGACGGCGCCCGGATCGCCTGGTTTTCCGATCGCAGTGGCGAGTATCAACTGATGATCGGCGATCAGGATGGAGTCGAAAAGCCGAGGGCGATCTCGCTCGAGCAACCGTCCTACTACTTCTCCCCGATTTGGGCCCCCGACGGCAAAACGATCGCCTACACCGACGTCGATCGCCGACTGTGGGTCCTCGACGTCGCCAGCGGCAAGGCCAAGGTCGCCGATCAGGATTCCTCTTCCGGCCCGGGAACCTCGTGGGATCGACCGGTCTGGTCGCCCGACAGCAAGTGGCTCGCCTACACCAAGCGGCTCGACAACGGGTTCCAGGCGGTAACGCTCTACCAGGCCGAGCTCGGTCGCCAGCATCGGCTCACCGACGGGTTGGCCGACGTGATCACCCCGGCGTGGGACGCCGGCGGGAAGTATCTCTGGTTCCTCGCCAGCACCAACTATGGTCTCAACACCCAGTGGCTCGATATGAGCCGCAACGATCGGCCGGTCGACCGGGGACTCTATCTGGCCGCGCTCAGCGCCACCGAGCCCTCTCCGTTGCTGCCCCGGAGCGATGGCGAGGCTGGAACGCCGGCCGAGCCGCGGACTGTCGTCGGGCCGACTGGCCCGATGCGGGTGGATCTCGATGGCATCGATCGGCGGGTTCTCGCGGTCGACCTGCCGCTCCGCGACTATGGATCGCTCACCGCCGGACCGGCGGGGGTGGTGTTCTTCCTCGAGCGGGTTGGCGGCGGTGGCTTTGGTGGCGGCGGCGCCCTCAAGCGATACGACCTGGCGGCCCGTGAGGCGAAGGACTTCCTGCCCGGCGTCCAGACATTCACGATCTCGGCCGACGGCAAGAAGCTCCTCTACCGCTCGGGCCAGACCTGGGGCGTGGTCGCGACCAGCGGCGCCGCCCAGGTTGGCGACGGCAAGCTCGAGACCGCTTTCACGATGCGGGTCGACCCCCGGGAGGAATGGCGGCAAATCTTCCGAGAGGGGTGGCGCTACGAGCGGGATTTCTTCTATGCCCGCAACCTCCATGGCGCCGACTGGACCGCGGTGTGGAAAATGTACGAGCCATGGGTCGCTCACCTCGGTCATCGCTCCGACCTCACCTACCTCCTCGATGTGGTCGGGGGTGAGCTATCGGTCGGCCACTCGTTCTCGAACGACCCGCCACTGCGCGACGCGGAGATCCTCAAGGTGGGGCTGTTAGGCGCTGACTTCGAGGAGATCAACGGCTTCTACCGGATCGCTCGGATCTACACTGGCGAAAACTGGAACCCCGACCTCCGGGCCCCACTCGCGGCCCCCGGCATCGACGTCCGCGAAGGGGACTATCTGTTGGAGGTAAATGGCCGGGAATTGCGGTCGCCCACCAGCCCGTACGCGCTCCTGGAAGGGCTGGCGGGAAAGCAAACCCAGCTCCGAGTCAACGACCGCCCGGTGCTGGAAGGATCCCGACTCGCCCGGGTCCTGCCGGTCGAGAGCGAGTACCAGCTCCGACTCCGCCGGTGGGTCGAGGACAACCGCCGCAAGGTCGACAAGATGTCGAATGGGCGGCTCGGGTACGTCTACTTGCCCAACACCGGCGCCGGGACCAACGGCGGCTACGGCTACTTCAACCGCTACTATTTTTCCCAGCAGGACAAGCTCGGCGTGGTGCTCGACGAGCGCGACAACGGGGGCGGCCAGGCGGCCGACCACATGGTCCAGATCATGGATCGCAAGGTGATGGGCTTTTTCAGTAATCGGGTCGACCCCAACCGCCCGTCGGTCTCGCCCGGGGCGGGGATCTGGGGACCCAAGGTCATGGTGATCAACTCCAACGCGGGGTCGGGTGGCGACATGCTGCCGTACATGTTCCGGAAGTACCGGCTCGGGCCGCTCGTGGGCACCCGAACGTGGGGCGGCCTCGTCGCGACCGGTACCCTCCGGCTGATCGACAACGGGACCCAGACCGCGCCGCGGCCAGCCTTTTTCAATACCGATGGCCAATGGGCGGTCGAGAACGAAGGGACCCCGCCGGACATCGAGGTCGAGGAAACCCCAGCCGAAGTGATTCGCGGGGGCGACCCCCAGCTCGAGCGCGCGGTCGCCGAGGCGCTCAAGTTGCTCGAGAGCTACCGATCGCCGATCCGGCGGATGCCGCCCTACCCGATCCGCGCCAAGCGACCCGGCAAGGCGACCGACACGGGGAGCGGGCGGCCGTAGTCGCCGCGAGGTTGTCGCCCAACGGGCGTTCTTGGCGGCTGCTCGCCGGGGCGCTGATTGGCGGTTGGGTCGGATCGCTCTCGGCCCAACCACACTCGGCGCCCGACCTTCGGGTCCTCCGGATTCCGGCCGGGACCTCGGTGAGCGTCGACGGGCAGCTGAGCGAGCCGTTTTGGAAGGAGGCGCCCGCAGCGACCGGGTTCCGTCAACGGGAGCCCCTGCCTGGCGAGCTGGCGACCGAGGAGACCGAGGTGCGAGTGGCGATCGACGGGACGACTCTTTTTCTCGGCGTCCTCGCGCGCGACTCCCGGCCCGCCGGAGTCATCGCCCGAATCCTCCAGCGCGACCAAACGGTGCGGATCAGTGACTTCGAGCCTGGCCTCCGCTATCGGGGAGAGGACGTGGTCGCCGTTCTGCTCGATCCCTTTCACGACCGCCGTTCCGCCTATGTGTTCATCACCAATCCCAACGGCGCCGAGTTTGAGGGGCTCCTGACCAACGACGGGCAACAGATGAACGTCGACTGGCGGGGCGTCTATCGGGTCGCGTCCCATCGGTCCCCGGAGGGATGGAGCACCGAGTTTGCCATTCCGCTGCGGTCGATCCGCTATCCCGCGGACTCCACCGCGGTGTGGGGTTTCAACGCGCTCCGCTTCATCGCCCGAAAGAACGAGGAAACGGTGTGGACATCCTGGGGTCGCGACCCCGAGGGGTTCCATCGGGTCAGCAGCGCCGGTCATCTGGTCGGGATCGGCGGACTTCCTCGTCCGGGCGCCAACCTGGACGCCAAGCCCTACCTGTTGGCCGGCGGGACTCGGACTCTCGACCGCACCCTCGCGGAAACCAGCGGCCGACTCGAGGCCGGGATCGACTTCAAGTCGGAAGTCGCGCCCGGTCTCCTGCTCGACGTCACCGTCAACACTGACTTTGCCCAGGCCGAAGTCGACGACGAGCGGGTCAATCTGACCCGTTTCAGCCTGTTCTATCCGGAGAAGCGAGAGTTTTTTCTCGAGAACGCCGGGGTCTTCGAGTTCGGGTTTCGGAGCGCGTTCGAGCCGCCGCCGTTTCTGATGTTCTTCTCGCGCCGGATCGGGGTCGCCGAGGAGGGGTCGGTGCCGCTGCTCGGCGGGCTGCGGCTGACCGGCCGGGTTGGTCGCCAGTCGATCGGAGTTCTCAACGTGGTGACCGAGCCGGCCTTCGGGGTCCCTCGGCAGAACCACTCAGTGGTGCGGATCAAGCGAGATTTCAGCACCGGCGGTTACCTCGGCGCCATCGCGACCGACCACCGGTCGGGGGAAGATTGGAACACCGGGGCCGGGGTGGATTTCATGGTCCGGCCGGCTCCGGCTCTCAAGGTCGAGGGTTATGCTGCCGCCACCGCGGCCCGGGCCGCCCGGTCGGGATTTTCGGGGCGGCTCGACGCCCAGTACGAGGACGATCGGATCGGTGGCCAGCTCGCCCACATCTACGTCGACCGGAACGCCCGGGCCGACCTCGGGTTCGTCACCCGGACCGACATCCACCGCACCGACGGCAGCGTCCGGTTCCGGCAGCGACCCAAAGTTCTCGGCCTCAGGAAAGTCGATCTGATCCTGTTCGGGCAGCGAGTGGCCAACGGGGCCGGGTTGGTGCAGGACTGGATGGTGGCGCCCAACCTGAATCCTGAGTGGAACTCAGGAGAGAGCATCTACGCCTGGTACGGCCGGGGCTTCAATCGGCTCGAGGACGGGTTCACGCTCTCCGAGAGGGTCGCGGTCCCTCCGGGCAAGTATGACGCTTGGCAGCTCGCCTGGTTCATCAACACCAGCCCCCGGCGCCCGATCGTGCTCCGCTCCGAAGCGATGTTCCAGGGGGTCTACGGCGGGACGATCCACTCGATCGGCGGCGAGATCTCGGCGGCCCCGTCGCCGAACTTCGCGATCGCCGTCCGGCTGAATCGAAACCTGGTCGACCTTCCCGGCGGGAGCTTCACCGCCGATCTCGCGACCGTTCGTCTCACCGTGGCGGCTTCGACGCGGTTCGTGGTCAACGCCCTCGCGCAATACAACGCGCTCGACAACGATCTCGGCGCCAATCTCCGGATCGGCTACACCTTCCGGCCGGGGAGCGATCTCTTTCTGGTGATCAACGAGCGGCGGGGTAGCCCGACTCGGTTGTGGGAGCCGCGCGACCGCGCCGGGCTGCTGAAGCTCACCTATTTGTCGCGTTTCTAGGCGGCCCTCGGAACGGGGCGCTAGCCGAGACCGAGTTTGCTCGCCAACCCGATCCGCTGGAGCTTGCCGGTCGCCCCCATCGGGATTTCCGGCAGAATCAAGATCTTTCGGGGAACCTTGAAATCAGCGACCCGACCGGCGACGAATCGGCGGAGCTCGTCCGGGTCGGCGGCCTGGCCCTCGCGCAGCACCACCGCTGCCGCCACGTCCTCGCCCAGCATCGGATGGGGCATCGCGAAGGTGACGCACTGCAGCACCGCCGGATGCTCGAGAAGGATTTCGTCGACCTCGCGCGGCGAGATCTTCTCTCCGCCGCGATTGATGATCTCCTTCAACCGTCCGGTGATCGTCAGGTAACCGGCCGCGTCCATGGTGCCCTGATCACCGGTCCGGAACCAGCCATCGACGAAGGCACTCGCGTTGGCCTCCGGGTTGCGCTCGTAAGCGGTCATCACGTTGCCGCCCCGAATCACGATTTCGCCGGCGTCCCCCGCGGGGACCGGGGTACCCTGATCGCTGAATATGCGGATGGCGGGGCCCGCCGGCACGCCCACGGAGCCCGGTTTGCGGGGCCCCGGCGGGAGCGGGTTGCTGGCGATCTGGTGGGCTGCCTCGGTCATTCCGTACGCCTCGATGACCGGAACCCCGAACACCCGCTCGAGGTCGAGCAGCACGGTGGCGGGCAGCGAGGCCGACGACGATCGGATGAATCGAAGCCGGCTCGTCTCGATCGCCTCGGGGTTGCGAGCTGCCCGAGCCAGGATCGTCTGATGCATCGTCGGGACCCCGGTGTACCAACTCGGACTAACATCTCGCAACCAGGAAAAGAACTTCAGAGCGTTGAAGCCGCGGGTGCAGCAGACTTCGCCCCCCGCGGAGAGCGGGGCCAAGAGGGCGGCCACCAACCCGTGAATGTGAAAGAGCGGCATGATGCCGAGGCCGCGGTCGCTCGGGCCGAGCCGGAGCGAGGCGCGGACGTTGCCGGCCGAGGCGCAGAGGTTCCGATGGGCCAGGGGAACGATCTTGGGCCGAGACGTCGTGCCCGAAGTGTGGAGCACCAAGGCGATGTCGTCGGGGGTGGCGTGGCTCTGGGTCGCGGGGGGTCCCGGCGAGGCATCGGGAGGGAACTCGAGGCGAAAGCTTCCGGCGCCCCGCGTGGGAGTGGGAACCAGTCGGACCAGGGGAACGCCGAGCCGGGCCGCGACCTCGACGGCGGGCGTCGGCCGGTCGTGTTCGACCAGCAGGAGCTTGGCGCCCAGGTCGCTCAGGTAAAACTCGAACTCCTCGGCGCGATAGCCCGGGTTCAGCGGGGCCGCCGTGGCGGCGGCCGCGACCGCCAGGAACGCCGCGGCCATTTCCGGTCCGTTCTCGAGGACGATCGCGACCCGGTCGTTGGCACCGACTCGCCGGCTGGCGAGGGCCGCGCCGGCCTCCGCCACCACCGTCCGGAGCGCGGCATACGTCAGCGGCACGCCTCCGTCGGGCGCGGAGAGCGCGGTCGTGTCGGCGGCCCCGAACTCGAGCAGCTCGGCGATGGTTCGGGGGCCGGCGGTCATGGCGCCACCGTGGCGGAGAGGAGACTGACGCACGCGTAGACCGCGTCGAGGTGAGGCGTCGGCGTTCCGGTGAGCCGCCCGAGCTCGACCACCGCGCCGACCAGCGCTTCGATTTCCATCCGCTTCCCTTGTTCGAGGTCCTGGAGCATCGAGGTCTTGTGCTCGCCGACCTTCTCGGCTCCGGCAATCCGCCGTTCGATGTTCACCTTGAACCGGATGCCGAGCCGGTTCGCGATCGTCTCTGCCTCCTCCATCATCCGCTGGGCCAGGAGGCGGGTGAGCGGGAACCGGCAGATTCCGGCGAGGGTGGCCCGGGTGAGGGCGCTGATCGGGTTGAAGCTGAGGCTGCCCCAGACTTTGAGCCAGATCTCGCCCCGGATGTCGTCGGTGATCGGCGCCTTGAATCCCGCCTTGGTGAGCCGCTCGGCGATCGTCTGGATCCGAGGGGTGGTGGACCCGTCGAGCTCGCCTAACGCGAATCGACGGCCTTCGACGACCTCGACCACGCCGGGCGCTACCAGGTTGGCGGCCGGGTAGACGACCGAGCCGACGATCCGCTCCGTCGCGATCAGCCGGCCGATCGACCCGTCGGGGTCGGCGGAGCGGACCGGAGCGCCGTCGTGTTCGCCGCCGTGTCGTTGGAAGTACCACCAGGGAATCCCGTTCTGCATCGTCACGATGGTGGTTCGATCGTGACAAAGGAAGGAGAGGTCCGGCGCGATCGCGGCGACCTGATGGGCTTTGACCGTCACGAAGACCGCATCGTGGGGCCCCGCCTCCCGCGGGGTGGCGAACGCCGGGCCGTGGCCGATCACGTTCCGGCCGTCCTCCAGGATCACCCGCATTCCATGGAGCCGAATCGCCTCGAGGTTGGTCCCGCGGGCGATGAAGGTGACCTCATCGCCGGCGGCCGCGAGGAGGCCGCCCAGGTATCCGCCGATCGAGCCCGCGCCGACGATCGCGATCCTCATGGTTTCGTCGCCGCGGTCGCCGAGACGGTTTCAGGCCCAGTCGGAGTCATTCGAGCCCGCAGTGGCTTCAGGACGACCAAGGCCAGGACCGCGGCCAGGATGTTCATGGCGCTGGCCGCCCAGAAGACCGAGCGCCAACCACCGCTCGATATTGCCATCAGGCTGGCGAGCGGAACCAACAATGATGCGGTGCCTTTGGCGGTGTACAACATGCCGGCGTTGGCGGCGGCGAACTTCGAGCCGTAGGTATCCCCACAGGTCGCTGGAAACAAGCTGTAGATTTCGCCCCACGCGAAGAACACGAGCCCGGTCAGCAGCACGAACGCCAACGGATCGCGGCCGAAGGCGCCGAGAAGGATGATCCCGACGCCCTCCAACGCGAATGCCACGAACATCGTGTTTTCCCGGCCGAGTCGATCGGATACCCACCCGAAGAACGGTCGGGTGACTCCGTTCAGGATCCGATCGACGGACAGAGCGAACGTCAAAGCGGGCAAGGTGAGGCCCAGGATCGTGACCGGTACTTTGGCCACCTGAAAATCGGTGGCGATCTGAGCGAGCTGAGCGGTGGCCATCAAGCCGCCCGCGGCCATCAGCACGAACATCAGGTACATCACCCAGAAAACGGGGGTCTTGATCATCTCCGTCGGGGTGTACTCGCGGGTCGCCGGTCGGGCGCGGCCGGGTCGGGCGGCCAGCGCCAGGTCGGCGGGCGCAGCCCGCAGGAACCACCCCAGTGCCAGGACCACCAATCCCTGGCCGAGACCGAAGTGGAGGAAGGTCGCCTCGTAACCCTTGGCGCCGATCGACGCGGCGATCGGAATGACGGTGAGCGCGGAGCCGGCCCCGAACCCCATCGCGGTCAAGCCAGCGGCCAGCCCTCGCCGATCCGGAAACCACTTGAGCGCGTTGCCCACGCAGGTGCCGTAGACGGCGCCCGCGCCGATCCCGCCGATCGCGGCGGCGAGGTAGAGGAGAGGCAGCGAGTCGGCCACGGCGTTCAAGGCCCACGAGGCGCCGACCAGGACGCTGGCGGAGACCACGACGATCCGGGGGCCGAACCGATCGACCAGGTAGCCTTCGATCGGCACCAGCCAGGTTTCCGTCAGGATGAAAATCGTGAACGCCACTTGAATCGCGGGGCGGCCCCACTGGAACTTCTCGTCGATTGGGTTGACGAAGAGGGTCCAACCGTACTGGAGGTTGGCGATCATCGACATGCAGATGACTCCCGCCGCCAGCTGCCACCATCGACCGCGGAGGGACGCCCGTGCGTCGGCGGCGGGGGGTTCGGAGCGGCCGGTCATCGTCTGGAAAGTCTCCCCGTCGGTGGCGGTCTGGCGCCGGTAGAATATGGCGCTCGCGCCGGCGAGTCGCGACTCCGGCCTGTCCGGCTACTCCCAGCGGAGCGCCTCGACCGGATCGAGGCGGGCGGCTCGACTGGCCGGGTAGAGGCCAAAGAAGATCCCGGTCACGGCCGACGACACCAGGGCCACCACCACCGACCACAGGGGCACCACCGCCGGGATCGGGGTGGCACGGCTCACTCCGAACGCCACCAGACCGCCCAGTATCATGCCTAACGCGCCGCCGAGAAGGGTCAGGGTAGCCGCCTCGACCAGGAACTGGAACAATATCTCTCCCCGGGTCGCTCCGAGGGCCTTGCGAACGCCGATCTCACGGGTCCGTTCGGTCACCGAGATCATCATGATGGCGACAACCCCCACCCCGCCAACCAGCAGCCCCACACTGGAGAGCGCCAGCATCACCGCCACGAACCCGGCGGTCACCTGCTCGAAGGCGCTCAACAGCTTGTTGCCCGTCAGGATGGTAAAGGTGTTGGGCTGAGCCGGCTTGAGCCCCCGGCTCGCCCGGAGGCTGGCGATGATCTGCTCTTGGACGTCGAGCACGGCGGCAGTCGGCTTCGGAACCACCATGATCGCGAGCCACCCTTTCCAGTAGTCTACCGTCTTGGTGAAGGCGCGATGGGGCATCCACAGGGCCGGCGGGCCGGCGCCCCCGACCATCGACGACGGATCCGCGTAGACGCCGAGGACCTCGAAAGGAATCCCCTCGACCCGGACCCGTTTCCCGACGGGGTCCTCGCTCCCGAACAACAACGAGGCCAGTTTCGGATTGATCACTGCGACGTGGGCTCCCGCAGCGTCCTCCACCGGGGTGAAATTCCGGCCCCCGATCAACTCGCCACCAAGCACCTTGATCCAACTGGGATTGAGGCCGGCGACCGGAATGCCCGGGTAGTTGAGGTTGCGATACCCGACAGTGCCCTGTCCCACCTCCCGAACGGTGATGTCGTCGACGCCCGGCAGCCGGCGAATGGCCCGGGCTTCGGCGATCGTCAACTCCGGGAATCGCTCCCAGATCGACGTAGAGCGATCTTGCTCGCCTTCGATCTCGAGGCCGTCGAGAAAGAACCGAACGACGAACAGCGTCTTTGGGCCGGTGCGCTCCATGATCCCGGCGACGGTACGGTGAATGCCGGTGAGCGTCGAAGCCATCGCGATCACCACCATGGCACCGATCGCCACGCCGAGGATCGTCAGACCGGCCCGCATCCGGTTGGTCCGGACCGACTCGAGGGCCATCGCGACGCCCTCCCAGGTTCTCCGCGCTAGGGTTGCCATGCCGCCGGTCATAACTCGTGCCGGAGCGCTTGGATGGGATCGAGCCGCGAGGCCCGGGAGGCGGGATAGAACCCGGCGACGATCCCCACGACTACCCCGAGGACCACGGCCAGCCCGATGGCCCAGGGCGCCGTGGCCGCGGGAAGCGGGGTGACGGCCCGAATCAGATACGCCATGCCGAGGCCGGCCGCGACCCCCAGGAGCGCGCCTAACGTCGCGAGCACTGCCGACTCGACCAGGAACTGCGCCAACACGTCACGACGGCGAGCACCCAGCGCCTTCCGAAGGCCGATCTCGTAGGTCCGTTCCGCGACCGCCATCAACATGATGTTCATGATCACGATCCCGCCGACGACCAGCGAAATGGCCACCAGGCCCGGCAACGCTACCACCAACACCCGCGAGACCTCGTCCCACGTCGCCAACGCGCCATCGGCCGTTTCCACCGAGAAATTGGCGGGCGCGTTCGGGTGCAACCGTCGAACCCGGCGCATCAGCCCCTCGGCCTCGGCGGCGGCCACGGCCACCTGGGCCGGATCGGCCGCTTGGACGTTGAGCACGTCGAGGACCCGGCCCTGGCACAAAAACCGTTGGGCTGGCCCGGTGTACGGCACCACCGCGAACTTGTCGAGCGGTTGGCCGAACAGCTCGCCTTGCGGCACGGTCACCCCGACGACTCGATGCGGGATCCCCATGATCCGCACCTCCCGACCGATCGGATCGACACCGGGCATCAACCGCTCGGCGACCAGGGCGCCGAGGACGACGACGGCCGCGCCCGCGCGGACTTCCGGGGCCGTGAAGGCCCGACCGACCGCCAGGTCGTAGTGCTTGATGCCGAAGTAGCTGTCTTCGCTCCCGGTGACGACTACCTGACGAGCTGTCCGGCCCTTCCACGTCAGAGTGAGACCCGAGCTGCACTCTTTCGCGAACCGCACCGGCGTCCTCATCCACGCGGCCAGATAATCGGCCTCCGCGTGGAGGAGCGGCGGCCGCCGGTTCCACTCCCGCTGCCGCTCCGGCGTGGGAATCTCGTTCGAGGTACGGGCTTTGACTTGAAAGGTGTTGTAGCCGACCACGGCCGTCGCGAAGCGGGTCTCCATGTACTGGTTCATGCCCTCGATGATCGAGACGACGGCGATCAGGAACATCACCCCGATCAACACCCCGATGAGCGAGAAGAAGCTCTTGAGCTTCTGAGTCCACAGGGTCCGGAGAGCCATCCGTACCGCTTCAAAGACCGGCATCGTCGGTTGCCCGCTAGTCTGGGTTCGGAATGGCTAGTTGCCGGTTCGGCGGCGTCGATCAGGGAGCCTAAGAATAACTGCTCGGCGGATGGTGGGCGACGCCGTGTTGCGTTAGGTGGTTCGGTGCTTCCCCGAGCCGCCCATTCGAGTCCCGGTCTGCCGCTGGTCGACCGGAGCCGGATTCTGCCTCTTCTCGGCTCTGGCGGACGCCGACCAGTCCCCAGCCCTTGGGTGGGCCGACCTGAGGATCACGACCTGCCCCCCAGAGGATCTCGTCCAGCGCCCCGAGCTCCCTCGGGTGTCAGGATCGGCGCCGACCCCCAAAAGACCACCCCGGCGTCGACCACCCTCGGCGACCCGGGGCAGGGCGATTCCGACTGGCTTCAAAACCCGGGTCGAATGCCGATACTACCAACTCTGATGCGTCGGGCAGGATGCTGCGTCGACCACACCGCGTTGCTACGACCAAGGCCGATCGGCCAGGGTCTCGGGCGCTCAAACAGGATGGATGTAATTACGTGGCGGACCTCGTTGAGTCGGCGGGAAGGACATCGGGCCCGGTTCAAGTCACCGCCAGCCGTTATGGGAGCCCCGTGGAGGCGGCCATCGCGGCCGAGACTCATCTGAAGCAGGCCCGGATCCTGATCGTTGACGATGAGGATGAGAACCTCGCGATGCTCCGCCGTTTGCTCGAGAGGGCCGGCTATACCAAGGTGGCCGACACGTCGGACCCCCGCCAAGCGATGCCCCTCTACCAGGACCTCCAGCCCGATCTGGTCCTCCTCGACCTCCACATGCCGGTGCTGGACGGGTTTGGCGTCTTGGAACAGCTCGGGTCCGTCATCCCGAAGGACAGCTACCTCCCCATCCTGATGCTGACCGGTGATTCCGCCGCCGCGGCCAAGCAGCGGGCGTTGGCGTTAGGGGCCAAGGACTTCGTCACCAAGCCGTTCGACAACGGAGAGGTCCTCCTCCGGATCCACAACCTGCTCGAGCCGCGCTTCATGCACCTGCAGCTGCGAGACCAGAATCAAGTCCTGGAGGTCCGGGTCCGCCAACGAACCCTCGCACTGGAGCAGTCCCAGGTCGAGATCCTGGACCGACTGGCAAGGGCGGCGGAGTTCCGCGACGATGACACCGGCCAACATACCCGCCGGGTCGCCAAGATTTCCGCGCTTCTGGCCGCGGGCTTCGAGGTTGACACCGCGACTGCGGAGCTGATCGGCCGGGCTGCGCCGCTGCACGACGTGGGGAAGATCGGGATCCCGGACCAGATCCTCCTCAAGCCCGGGACGCTGAGCCCCAGCGAGTTCGAGGTGGTCAAGACGCACACCACGATTGGCGCGAGGATCCTGTCCGCCGGGGGCTCACCCCTGATCCAGATGGCCGAACAGATCGCGTTGAATCACCATGAACGTTGGGATGGGACCGGTTACCCGAGCGGTCTGGCGGGCGACGCGATCCCCCTCGCGGCGCGCGTCGTGGCCATCGCTGATGTTTTTGATGCCTTGACGCACCCGCGGCCATACCGCGACGCGTGGCCCCTGAAGAAGGTGCTGGCGTGGATCACCGACCAGGCCGGCCAACACTTCGATCCCCATCTCGTCCAGGCGTTTTTCCGGTTGCCGCACTGGGAACTGGTATGATGGCCGCGCGAGGGTCCGAGGAGGCCGCGGAAACTGCCCCCGCTTCACCGATCTCGACGGTGCCTTCCCTGTCCAGCCGGTCCGGTAACGGAGCCCATGCTTTACGCCGAAGGGTGAACCTGGCCATCGTGGCGGCGTTGAGCATCCTCGCTCTCACCGATACGGTGGTGATCTGGACGACAGTCCGCTCGCGGGACGCCGGGCAGCAACGTCGCAGGAGCGCGGTCCGGCGCGTCGAGCTGGCCGCTCTCCTGTCTTCGATACTGGATGCCGAGACCGGCCAGCGGGGCTATCTGCTAACCGCGAAACCGGAGTTCTTGGAGCCGTACCATCGGGCCGTCGATTCCCTCCCGATCCAGCTTCGGCGGGTCGCAGCGTCGGTGGCCGGCGAACCGGGGCAGGCCGGGCGACTGTCGGCGCTGCAGCCTCTGGTCCGCCAGAAGCTCGCGCTGCTGACGGAGACCATCCGGCTGGCGGAGTCCCAACATCAACCTGCCGCGCTCGCCATCGTGCAGTCGGGTCGCGGCAAGCGGATCATGGACGAGATCCGGGTAGGGATGGCCGCGATGGAAAAGGCCGATGACTCGCTGGTCGCACGCGGGGAGGCGAATTTCTGGGCGGTCGAGCGACTATCCCTGATTGCCAGCGCGGCGGGCGGAACCTTGGCCGTTCTGTTCCTCCTCCTCGCGGGGCGTAGGATCAACCGCGACTTCAACCGGCGCGTGGAGATCGAGGCGTCCCTCCGCGAGAGCGAACGCCGGCTAGCCGAGATCATCGAGCACGTTCCCAACATTGTCTACTTGAAGGAGCCGCAGGGGTTGCGGTTCGTCCACTTCAACAAGGCCGGAGAGGACATTCTGGGCTACTCACGGGCCGACGTGCTGGGCAAGCCGGCCCGAGAACTCTTCCCGGCCGAGCTTGCTCGCCGGTTCGAGGCGGAGGATCGCGAGATCCTTGCCGGGGGGATGGTGGAAATCCCAGAGGAATCGGTTCAGAGTCGGACCCACGGCATCAGGATCCTGCAGAGTAAGAAGGTCGTGATACGTGACGAGTTCGGTCGGCCCCTGTATATCCTGGGCGTCTCGGAGGATATCACCGACCGTAAGAACGCCGAAACGGCGATCCGGGAGGCCAAGGAAGCCGCCGAGGCGGCCAATCATGCCAAGTCCGATTTCTTGGCCAAGATGAGCCATGAGCTTCGGACCCCGCTGAACTCGATCATTGGATTCTCGGAGATCTTAGAAGATGAGACGTTCGGACCATTGAACGACAAGCAACGGCGCCACGTGGCCAACGTTCTGGCGAGTGGGCGCAATCTGCTCCAGCTGATCAACGACATCCTCGACCTCTCCAAGGTCGAGGCCGGTCGGATGGAGCTCGTCCCCGTGGAATTCGACCTGGTCGCCGCGCTGGAGCAGGATCGGGCCATCATCGCCCCCCTGGCCGACAAGAAGAACCTCACTCTCCACCTGGTGGTCGAGCCGCAGCGGCCCCGAATCACGGCCGACCAAGGCAAGCTCAGGCAAATCATGTACAACCTCCTGAGTAACGCCATCAAGTTCACTCCCGAGGGTGGGCGAGTGGACATCATGGTGCGACCGGCGGGCAGCGTCGATGGGGACACTCGGACGGACTGGATGGAGGTGGCAGTTACCGATACCGGAATCGGAATCGGGGTTGAAGATCAGGAGCGGATCTTCCGCGAGTTCGAGCAAGTGGAGCACCACCAGGCGGTTACCCAGCAAGGCACCGGCCTGGGCCTCGCACTCACCAAGAAGTTGGTGGAGCTGCATGGCGGGCGGATCTGGGTCGAGAGCCAACCCGGAAAGGGCAGTACCTTCCGGTTCACCCTGCCGGCGCGATGGACGCCTCTGGCGGCCGAGCCCGACTCCGGGGATTCTTGCAGCGCTTCGTCGCGGGCCGAAGGGCCGCTGGTGCTGGTGATCGATGATGACCCCCGGGCGCGCCAGCTGTTTGGGTGTCATCTCATCGAGGCCGGGTACCGGGTCGCGATGGCGGCCACGGGCGGAGAGGCGATTGCCCAGGCCCGAGATCTCAAGCCCGACGCCATCATCCTGGACATTCTGCTCCCGGGGAGCGATGGCTTTCTGATCCTGACCCAGCTGAAGAGCATGCCGGAGAGCCGCAAAATTCCGGTGGTCGTCGCCTCGGTGACCGATCGGCGAGAGCTGGGCTTCACCCTGGGCGCGGCCGATTGGTTGGTGAAACCCGTGAGTCGGCCACGCTTGCTCGGGGCCCTGGAAAGAGTCATGGGCGACACCTTGCCGGGAGGGCAAAAGAATGTCCTGGTCGTGGATGACGAGCCGGCGACGGTCGAGTATCTGAGCGAGGTCTTGACCCAACAGGGATTCCGGGTGCTCACCGCCAATGGGGGCCGGGCCGGGATTGAGCTCGCGCTGGCCAAGCGACCCGACGTCATCATCCTCGATCTGGTGATGCCCGAAGTGAATGGGTTCGACGTCGTTCACGTGCTCCGCGCGGATCCGGCAGGTCGGGCGATTCCCATCTTGATCCTCACGGCAAAGGAGTTGAGTGGTGCCGAACAGCAGCGACTGCGAAGCACCGCTCAAGCAATTGTCGCGAAGGGTGGCAAGGAGGCGCTGCTCAGCGAGCTGGCCCGAGTCTGCCGGCTGACAGAGGTTCGGGGGTGACGGCAGGGGAGGCTCCGACGGCGGGCCTGGCAAGCTGCTTTGACGGCCAACTCGCCAAGCCCATCCACACCCGCCCGTTCCCCAAAACGGTGGCCCGACGTGTCGCGGCTGCGAGGAGGACAAAGTGAGGGAAGGACACACCCAGGAGGGTGAATTACCCGGCGGCCGGATTCTGGTCGTCGATGACCACGAACCCAACCGGCTGCTGCTCGAGGACCTGCTTGAGCCCCAGGGGTATCAGGTGATTTTGGCTGAAGACGGAGAGGAGGCGATCCGGCTCGTCGCCGAGAGCCAGCCGGACTTGGTTCTGCTCGACGTCATGATGCCGGGGCAGAACGGCCTGGAGGTCTGTCGCCGGCTGCGGGTCGACCCGGAGACCGGTTCGCTGCCCATCATCCTGGTGACGGCTTTGGCCGAGCGGGAGCATCGACTCCAGGGCATCGATGCCGGCGCCAACGATTACCTCACCAAGCCGATCGATCGAGCCGAGCTTCTGCTCCGGGTCCGCAACGCCCTCCACTTGAGGAAGTTGCACGCCGAGCTCGCCGCCCAGTATCAACAACTGAAGGACCTCGAAGAGCTACGCGACAGTCTGGTTCACATGATTGTGCACGATCTCCGATCTCCCCTCACCGGGATCGTGTTGTACCTTGGCGCGCTGATTGAAGAAATCCAAGACCCGGCGATCCTGGCGGACCTCGAGGCGTTGAGTGGCAATGTCAGGCACCTCACCGACATGGTGAGTAACGTGCTCGATGTGAGCCGTTTCGAGGCGGATGCGATGCCCCTCAGTCGAACGGCCGTGGATCTCGCCGCGCTGGTTGCGGAGGCCATCAGGTCGTTGGGTGTCGTCCGGCGGCGAGCCACAGTCAACCTTTGTCCGCCACCCGAACATCTAGTATGCAGCGGGGATCGGGATGTACTCAAGAGGGTTGTCGCCAACTTGGTGGACAACGCCCTGAAGTTCACGCCCACGGGCGGAGAAGTTCGAGTCGAAGTGAAACACGGCGCCGCTGGACCGGAGGTCCGGGTGACGGACACCGGGCCCGGCATCCCCGCGGAGTACCACGACAAGATCTTCGAGAAATTCGGGCAAGTGAGAGGCGGCACTCTAACCGGCTTCCGCTCGAGCGGACTCGGCCTCACGTTCTGCAAGTTGGCTGTGGAGGCGCACGGCGGGCGGATCGGGGTAGCCAGCGAGATCGGGAAGGGGAGCACCTTCTGGCTGGCGTTGCCCGAGCCGGATGCGGTGGCAGCGTCGGAACCGGCCGCGTCCGGTGAAGTCGCGGGGGGGCGCGGGGCCGCCGCGAATCGGGTGTAGAGCACAGTGACCTACCCCGCTTTGGTGGTCGGCGGCCGCAAGTAATACATCAGCTCCAAGATGCCCGTCCTCTTCGGTGGACCAGTAGGCGGACTGCCAGACAGCCGGGCTAAGGGATCGAGGCCCCCGACCGATAACCCAGACGAGCCGGGGAACCCAGCGACGCCACTGGAGATCGGATGCGGCCGCTCAAGGAATGGTCGATTCAGGTGACACTGCCGCTCGGGGGGGGACTGCTCCTCCTCCTGGTCATTGCCGTTCTCTCCTCGGCGGCATACCGAGAAGTGGGCCGAGCTTCTCGAGCGGCCGCGACCGAGCGACTGGTGTCGGTGACGAATCAGTTCACTCAACTCATCAGCAATTCCACCAGGCAGCTTGCCGCCGAGGCCGCCGGCATGGCCGCCAAGGCCAGCGTTCAGGCGTACCTGCGCCATCCCGATGACCGCGGCCGAGTCGCGGCGATCGCGGCGCTGACCGGCGCGGTCACCCGGCCGGAGCAGCTGGCCGCCCTCGAAATTTGGGACGCCGGTGGCCGCCGTTTGACCGCGACCGGTCCGGTTGCGGATCAAATCGACACGGCGATCACTCGCCAACTGCTGGCGCGACTCGACGTCCGTGATTCGGTCCGGGTCGGTCCGTTCCAACCGCTCGCGACATCGGTCGTCTACGCCGTGGTGGCACCCGTAGGCGCCGGCCACACGCTGGGCTTCGTCGTTCACTGGCGACGGGTCAATGCGTCGCCCGAGGCCCGGGCGCAGATGCTCGGGCTGATCGGCCCCGAGGCCACGCTCTATTTCGGGAACGGGGACGGCGGGCTCTGGACCGACTTGGTCGAGCGGGTGCCGGGGCCGCCGCCTGGCCTCCTCACCGCTTCGTTTCTGGAGTATCAGCGGCCCGGCCGCGGAAAGGGCTTTGGTGCCGCCCGGCCGGTGGTTGGGGCGCCCTGGGCCGTCGTGGTCGAGTTCTCGAGTTCCCTAGTCTCCGCACCGGCAATCCAGTTCCTGAAACGGTTGGCCCTGATCGCGAGCGTCCTCTTGGGATCGGCCCTAGCGGTATGGGGGGTCGCCAGCCGCCAGATTAGCCGGCCCCTGCGAGACCTGACCGAGGCGGCCGAGGCGGTCGCCTCCGAGGATTTCTCCTGCCGCGTCGAGGTCAAGCGGCAGGACGAACTCGGGCGGCTGGCCACCGCGTTCAATACGATGGTCGGCCGCCTGCAGGAGGCCAAGGATCGCCTCGAGGACAAGGTGGCTGAACGGACCCGATCGCTGCAGCAGACCATTGAGCAGGTGCGCGCAGGGGAAGCCCGGCTCAAGGAGGCCAAAGAGGCCGCCGAACGAGCCAACCACGCCAAGTCTGATTTCCTGGCCAAGATGAGCCAGGAGGTGCGGACGCCCCTCAATTCGATCATCGGCTTCTCTGAAGTCCTCGAGGAGCAGACGTTCGGCCCCTTGAATCAGAGACAAACCCGCTACGTCGGCAATGTGCTGACCAGCGGCCGCCGGCTCCTCGAGCTCATCAATGACATCCTCGATCTGTCGAAGATCGAGGCCGGTCACATGGAACTTCTCCTCCAACAGGTCTCTGTCCCGACGGCCCTGTCGGAGGCCAGAACGCTCGTGACCCCTCTGGCCGACCGAAAGCGCATCGGCGTGGAGTTGACCGTCGAAGACGGCATCCCGCAGGTGGCGGCGGACCCGACCAAGCTCATGCAGATCATGTGCAACCTGTTGAGCAACGCGATCAAATTCACGCCCGACGGTGGTCGGGTGTCCATCGTCGCGCGCCCATGCGTCGTCACACCACGGGGCCCTCGGGCGGTGGAAATCGCGGTCTCGGACACCGGCATCGGCATTTCGGTCAAGGACCACGTCCGGATTTTCGAGGAATTCGAACAGGTCGATTCCAGTTATGCTCGAACCCAGGAAGGGACCGGCCTGGGGCTCGCCCTCACCCGACGGCTGGTCGAGTTGCACGGCGGGCAGCTCTGGGTGGAAAGCGAGCTTGGCGTCGGCAGCACGTTTACGTTCACCCTTCCGGTGCCTTCGATCGGAGTCGACCTCGGCGATCAGCCTTCCGAACTGTTGCCAGAAGCAAACAGCGACGGGACGCTGGTGCTGACCATCGAGGACGACGACCGAGCCCGGGAGCTCCTTCGTCATTACCTCGAACGCGAGGGCTATCGGGTCGCCGAAGCCCCGACCGGGGACGTCGGGATCGGGCTGGCGCGGGAACTGTCGCCCGCCGTCATCACGCTCGACATCATGTTGCCCGGCAAACACGGCTTCGAAGTGTTGGCCAACCTCAAGGCGGACGCCGCGACGACAGATATCCCAGTGGTCGTCGTCTCGATGACCGAGGACCGTGAGTTGGGGTTGAGCCTTGGCGCGGTCGATTGGCTGGTGAAGCCGACCAAGAGTGAGGACTTCATCAGCGCCGTCCGGCGGGCCGCTGGGCAGACCGCGTCGACCAGGCAGCCCACTGCATTGGTCATCGACGATGAGTCGGCGGCAATCCAACTCGTTCGGGACATGCTCTCTTACATTGGATTTCGAGTGGTCACGGCCGAGGGCGGATGGGACGGCATCGCGCGGGCCCGCGACGCGCGTCTAGACATCATCATCCTCGACCTGAGGATGCCCGACCTCGACGGGTTCGAAGTGGCCCGCCAAATCCGGGCGAGTCCGGAAGGGAAGGAGGTGCCGATCGTGGTCTTCTCGGCCAAAGATCCCACACCCAAGGAGCGGCAGGATCTCGAGGGCTTGGTGCAGGGAATCGTGGCTAAGGGAAACGGGCCCAAAGCGCTCCTCGATGCCGTCCGGAGCGCGACCGCGGTGGAGGAGGTGACGTGATGGCAACGATTCTCGTGGTCGAGGATAACCCGCTCAATATGGAGCTCGCCACCGATCTGCTGCAGACAGCCGGGTATCAGGTCCGCCAGGCGTTTGCGGCAGATGCCGGCATTCAGCTCGCTCGGACCGAGGCGCCCGATCTGATTCTGATGGACCTGCGGCTTCCCGGGATGAGTGGCTACCAAGCCCTCCAGGTGCTCAAAGCGGATCCGCTGACTGGTGGGATTCCGACGGTCGCGCTGACGGCCCAGGCGATGGAGGGCGACGATCGGGCGGTGTTGGCTGCCGGCTTCGACGGGTATCTGAGCAAGCCGATCAACGCCCGCGCTTTTCTCGCCGAAGTAGCCCGCCTGCTGGGAAACCGGGCCGGGTGAGCGGCCACCGCGCGAACGGCGCGCGCGAGGAGCCGACGGGTGTCGTCCTCGTGGCCGACGACAACCACAGGTCCTCCAGGGCTTGTCGGAAGAGTCGGGGGCATCAGGTCGTTGAAGCGGTTTAGGGTGCGTCGGCACTCGACCAAGTGGGTCGCCGATGCCCGAGGCCGTCCTGTTGGAGGTACAAACGCGGCGACAGATGAATTCGAGGCCTGTCGCCGCCTCAAGTCGGCGACCCGCCGCGCATCCGGTCTTTCTGGTCAAGCGCTCAGCGCGAGGCAGGATCAGCGTGCGCCAGCGAGTTTGTCACCAGGCCGATCGAAGCCGGGGACCTGACCTTACGGGTCCAAAACGCCGTCAAAGCCAACCAGCGGTGGAGGACTTAGTCAAGAAACCGACCCAGGCAGCCGATACTCGACGGACTGGGCGCCTAGTCGGCTGAGTGTTCCCCCGGTTCGTCGCGGGGGAACCTGGCACGGAGGAATGGCATGACAGCACCACAAGTGGCAGTTCTTTGTGTCGACGATGATTTCAAGCAGCTCGAAGCGCTGTCCCGGGTTCTCCGCAACCGGTTTCAACTGGTAACGGCGACCGATCCGCGCGAGGCTCTCGATCTCGTGCGGGCCAGTCCCCAATTCGCGGTGGTGGTCTCGGATCTGCGGATGCCCGCCGTGGATGGGATCACGTTCCTCTCCCAGGTACGCGAGGTCGCTCCCGACTCCGTAGGGGTTCTCCTCACCGGCAACGCGGACCTCACCGCGGCGATCGCGGCAGTCAACCAAGGTCACGTTTTTCGGTTTCTGCGGAAACCCTGCCCACCCGATCTCATCGTGGCCACCGTGCAGGCTGCAGCCGCCCAGCACCAGCTCATTGTCTCCGAGCGGGAGCTGCTCGAGCGGACTCTCCATGGCAGTGTCGCTGCGCTGACGGACGTTCTCGCGCTCGCACAGCCCGCGGCCTTCGGACGGGCCAATCGACTGAAGCGGTTGGTGGCGGAGCTGGCCGAGGCCCTGGAAGCGCCCAACCGTTGGGAGGTCGAACTCGCCGCCATGCTTTCTCAGATCGGCTGCATCGGCCTCCCAGCGGTCGTCGCCGAAAAGCTCTCAAAAGGCGAATCGCTCAATGAAGAGGAGAGCCGACTCGCGACCGAGGTGCCGGAAATCGCGGCCCGAATCATCAGGGAGGTTCCGCGGCTCGAAGGCGTCCGCGATATGATCCTCTGCCAGCGACTGGCGTTCACGCCGCCGCCTGGCGCGGGGCAAGACCGCCGTGGCGAGCACATCCCGCTCGGGGCCAGGCTCCTCGGCCTGGCGCTCGATTTTGACGAGCTAGTGAGCCAAGGCTTCTCGGCGGTGGAGGCGGTTCGGCGGCTGAAGGCGCGGGCCGGGTGGTACGATCCTGTGGTCCTTGCCCGGCTGGCCCACCGGTACGAGGAGGACGACGAAGCTCCGATCCAGGAGGTTCAGCTGGGCGAAGTCGGGCCTGGGATGATTTTTGTCGACGACGTCCGGACGACCGATGGGGTCCTGCTGGTGTCGAGAGGACATGAGGTGACCGAGAGCCTCGTCAGCCGAATTCATACCTTTTGGGCCGGCCTCTCGGTCGCCGGCCCCGTTCGGGTCACTCGAGCGCTGCCAATGAAGGCGCCCGAGCCGGCGTCGTCGTAACCGACGCGATCCAATAGGGGACTGTGCAACGGACTTTCGCTGATTGATTTCGCCGGGCGTCCGGTTTCGGTCCTGAACGCCAGGTTGCCCTTGAGAACACCGGGCCGTACGTTCGGAATCCCTTTCCGCCGAGCGTTTGTCGATGCGCCTCGTCCAGGAGGTCGAGCATGTTTGCCGCCGCCTTGCGCCTCACGGTTGGGCCGAGCTGTTCGCGGCCCACGGGCTCGACATAACCAAGTCCGACCTGGGCCGCGAGCTGGCCCGCCCACTGCGCCGGATCGACCGCTCGTTGCCGGGCTTCACGGATTTCTGCGCCGCCGGCCGCCGGGGGATCGAGCCCGGATCTCCGGCCCAAAGCCTCCTCTATCATGCGCTCGCGTCGCCCGGCGTCACCGCGGGGCTTCGCCGCCAGCTGCGGGCCTTTCCAACCCTGGCCGAGCTCGAGCAGGTGGAGAACTACGTGTGGGCCGCTCGCCGGGCCAGCCTGGAATCGGTCCGCAAGCTGGCTGGCGACCGCCCGGTCGCCGTGGTGGTGTACGCCTCCGAGTACCGGACTGCGCCTCGAACCGCGCACCGCCGCTACGCCGACCTAACATTGTCTCGGACTGGGCTCGCCCGGATCGGCAATGCGCCGGCTCGCTACGATCAGCGGCTTCGGGGGTTCGCGCCGACGTTCGCGGGTCGGCCCGATAGGATTCGCGTCTCGCCCGCTAAGTATGCCGCCTTTCTCGCCGTGCGGGTGCCGGGATCGGAGGCGGCTGGCCGGCCGATGCGATTCCAACGGGCCGACCGGCATGAGAACACGGTCGGCGACGAGCGCCGGGAGTTCTGGGTACCGCTCCACAAGCTGTTCGACGGACCCGAGTGTCTGACGGACCTCCCCGAGTTGGCGGTCGAGCTGGTCGCCCACCACGTCAATGAAAAATTTCGCCGGATCCACCTCGCGCTGGCTCGGCGCACCGTCGAGGGCAAGAAGTTCACCAGCGGGTGGGGCGAACCCGATATCTCCCGCCCGCCGTTCCGGTTTTCCGAGGGGATCGCCGAGCTGAGCCCTGGCGACGGCGATCCGCCGGGCCTGCTGGTCCCGATTCCTCACCGCAGTCTGGTGGAACCGGCGACCTATCGAGGGCGCCCCCTCGGCTTCAACGTGCCCCCCCGCGATGGCTTCGTCGCCAGCCTGGACCTGGGGGCGGAGCATAACGCCCAAGGCGAGGAGATTCGGGCCGCGCCAGCCTACGTCCACGCCCGGACTCAAATGACGGCGGAGGGCGAGGTGGACCTCAACCAATTCGCCGACGTCGCCCAACGCGTCGATCGAGGCGGCTACCAGGCGCGCCACTACCTCGATTACACCGGCGACGGCTGGGTCAAGGCCCAGGTGAGCTGGGGCAAAGCCGGCCGCTGGCTCGGCCCGCCCCGGCCGGCCTACTCCCTGGTGACGGCTCCCGATTTTCTCTTCGGGTGCGATCAAGCGGAGCTGAGCGAGTGGACCGATGGCTTGGCGGCCCCGGTCCGCCACCGCGTCTGGTACATGGCCCCCGCGCCCCTCTCCGACCTCCGTCTCCCGGCCAACCTCCAGCTGCCTAACACCCCGTTCGCCGCGGACGACGATACCATCACCGCGGTCGTTTCCGCCGGCCTCGACCCGGCGCCCGGGGGACCGGTGACCGGCCTCGCTGGAGACCAAATCCGTCACACCTCACTGCCCGATGACGCGGCCGGCACCATGGCCCCGGGGTGGGACGTCGCCCGCGACTGGCTGCCCGATCACCAGCAGCATCTTGCCAGCTACGGGCTCGGCAGTCCGTTTCCAGAAGACTCGAAGCTCTGCGCGGCGCTCAGCTCCTTCTGGCCGGCGGTGGCGCCCGACGCTACCCGGCAGTTCGCCTGGACCGAGAGCCAGGGCTACCGCACCGTCACGCCCATGACCGACGATGAGATCGGACTCGGGGCCGGGCCGTCCTGGGATGCCGTCGCCCCGCCCCGCCTGGTGCGACGGGGTGGGGAGGAGCACGTCATGTATCCGAGTTTCGCCCATACCGACTACACCCTGACCGCCGCGGCCAATCGGCTCAGCCTGGCGGCGACCGGGCGGATCAGCCAGCGGGATTACGCCGCCCGGACCCTCGCGATGGCGACGGCGTACCGAGTCCTCGGCAGCAGCCACTTCCGGTGGGTGGTGTTCTCCTACCGACAAGTCGGGCCGGATGATCGGGAACGCCGCCGAGCCGAACGGACGACCGGGCACCAGCTCGAGGGCACCGCCCATCGGTTCATCGTGTTCTACGCCGCGAACATGTCGACCGAAGCGAAGCCGCCGTATCGACAACAGGTTCGGGTTCGACGTCGGGCCACGCTCCTCGTGGATTCGGTGAACAGCGAGGTGTTGATCGAGCGTCGCGGACAGTGGTCACGCAAACGGGTGACGTGGAAGTGAGTCGTTGCCGGCGCGATGCCGCGGCCGATGTCGTCGTGATCGGCGGTGGGCCGGCTGGCTGCGCCGCGGCGATCACCGCCAGCCGGGCGGGCGCGCGGGTGGTGCTCCTCGAGCGCGACCTGGTCGCCCGCGATCGGCCGGGAGAGACCCTCCATCCCGGGATCGAGCCGCTGCTGACGTGGTTAGGCGCCGCGGACCTTCTGCCAGCTGCCACTCTCGCGCGCCATGAGGGTCACTGGGTCCAGTCGCGAGGGGACCGGCGGTTCGTGGCCTTCGGCGGCGATGCTCGCGGCACCTGGCTCGGATTCCAGGCCTGGCGCCAGACCCTCGACGGGAGCCTCCGGCGTCGGGCGGCCGAGCTGGGAGCGGAGGTGCGGTTAGGCGTTGCGGCGACGGGGGTTCTCGACGACGAAAGCGGGCGGGTCACCGGCGTCGTGACCGATCACGGCGAGGGAATCAGAGCGCCGGTGGTGGTCGACGCCTCCGGCGGCGTTCACTGGCTGGCCCGAAAGCTTCCTTTCGGCGTGACCCAGCTGTCGCCCCGGTACGTGGCGACTTTCGGTTACGTCGGCCCCATCGACTCCTTTGCCGATCGCCACTCACCGCCGCGCGACCCCGAGCTGCGAATGGACCGCCTGGGATGGACCTGGATCGCTCCGCTCGGCTCTCGAGGTTGGCATTGGACCCGGCTCTCCTTCGCCGGTCGCCGGACGGCGCCTGGGTGGCTGCCTCCGGTCCTTCGAGGACGACGGTCCCGAGGTCCGTCGCGGGGCGCGGACGTGACTTGGCGGATGGCCCGCTCGGTCGCCGGTCCGGGTTGGCTGGTGGCTGGCGATGCCGGCGCGGTGTTGGATCCCGCCTCGTCGCACGGGGTCCTCCGGGCGCTCTTGAGCGGTGCTCGAGCCGGATCGGTGGCGGCGGGGGCGCTCGGCGATTCGCCGGCGGCCCGCGGGTCGTTTGCCGCGTTCGACGCCTGGTTTCGGGCGGGCGTGTACCGGGACGCCGCGGTGCTCCGGGCCAGCTACGCCGCGTGGGCTCGCCCCGACGACCGCCAGAAACGTTAGGCACCGCCGAACCGTCGCGGGAGCCCGCCCCATCGGGATGCCCGCGACCTTTGCTGACCTGGTAGAGGAAACCGATGAGCGGCTCGGGGAGCCGACCCGGGTCGGCTTGGTGGCCAGGCGATCGGGTTCGGGGTAACGCTGACCCGGCGCCCCTTCTACTATTGGTGGCCGTTGGGAGGGCGGCGACATGCGCCAAGGGAACCAGCGCCAGCCGGCGCCATGACGACGACCCGCGACCGATTGGTGGCCGCGCTTGCCGACCGTTACCGCCTCGAGCGCGAGGTCGGCGCCGGTGGGATGGCCACCGTCTACCTTGCCGAGGATCTCAAGCATCACCGCAACGTGGCGGTGAAGGTCCTCCGTCCCGAGTTGGCCGTGACGTTAGGTCCCGAGCGGTTCTTCCGCGAAATCGAGATCGCGGCTCAGCTCCAGCACCCTCACATCCTCCCGCTCCTCGACTCGGGCGATGCCGGGGGCTTCCTCTACTACGTGATGCCGTTCATCGAGGGCGACTCGGTGCGCGACCGCCTCGCCCGTGGAGAGATGCCGGTGCCCGAGGCCGTCAGGATCCTCGCCCAGGTCGTCGATGCCTTGGCCCACGCCCACTCGAGGGGGTTGGTGCATCGCGACATCAAGCCCGAGAACGTCTTGCTCTCCGGCCGGCACGCTTGGGTGACCGATTTCGGCGTCGCCAAGGCAGTCAGCGAAGCGACCGGCCGCCAGAACCTGACCACCGCCGGCGTCGCTCTCGGCACCCCCGCCTATATGGCGCCGGAGCAGGCATCGGCCGATCCCAACATCGATCACCGAGTCGACCTGTACGCCGTCGGAGTGATGGGGTACGAATTACTGGCCGGCCGGCCGCCGTTCACGGGTGGCTCGACGGCCGAGGTCTTGGCCGCCCACGTGATCCGCGCGCCGGAGCCGGTGACGAACCATCGGCCGGCGGTCTCTCCCGCGTTGGCGGACGTGGTGATGAGGTGTCTCGAAAAACGACCTCAGGACCGGTGGCAAACTGCCGAGGTGCTCCTGTCGCGACTGGAGCCACTGATGACGCCCAGCGGGGGCTCGACGGCGACCCAAAGTGCGGTGGCGGCCATTCCCGCGGTTGCCGCCTCGTGGCGGAGGGCCGCGATCGTCATCGGGGCGGTGGGGCTGGTCGGACTCGGCGTCGTCGGGTGGTTCGCGCTCCAGGGCGGGCGTGGCAGTGGTGGCCCCCAACTCGAGTTAGGAACCCGGACCCAGGTGACCCTCGATCCCGGCTTGGAGCTCGACCCGGCGCTCTCCCCCGACGGCAAGTTGGTCGCCTACGTGGCGGGCCCGCCGGGTGGCACCCGACTGTTCGTTAGGCAGATGGGCAGCGGAGGCACCGCCGTCGCGGTCGCCAAGGACGCGGTGGCCCGAGCGCCCCGGTGGAGCCCCGACGGCAGCCGGATCATGTTCACCTCGGCGCGGGGGCTCGAGGTGGTGCCGTACCTGGGAGGCGCGGCCAGTCTGCTCCTCCCCAATACCGCCGTCCAGGGCGCCGACTGGGCGCCGGACGGACGCCGGATCGCGTACGTCGTCGTCGGAGCGCCTGACACCCTTTTCACGAGACCAGTCGACGGTGGTGCCCCGGTGCCGCTCACCGCGCCGGGAGAGGTCGCCTCGCCGGTCTGGTCGCCCGACGGCCGGTGGATCGCCTATTCGGTCGGCAACGGCCGCTTCCTCTTTGGAGTACGCGACCTCGGCAACTTGGCGCCGGCATCGATCTGGGTCATCGCGGCGGCCGGCGGAACCCCGATCCGGATCAGCGATAGCACCTCGCTCAACGTCAGTCCCGCGTGGCTCCCCGCCGCCCCGAACCGGTTGCTTTTCGCGGCCAGCGCCGGCGGTAGCCGCGACGTGTACCACGTGGGCCTCACCAACGAAGGTCGGCCCGACGGCGCGCCCCAGCGCCTCACCACCGGGCTGAGTGTCCACTCGATCAGCATTCCCCGCAGCGGCGACCGGCTCGCGTACGCAACCTACTCCGAGAGCGTCAACGCCTGGCGAATCCGGATTCCGGAGGGACGAGCGGTTTCGATTGCCGGCGCCGAACCGGTAACGCGCGAGCGGCAGATCATGGAGTTCTTCCGGGTCTCGCCGGATGGCGCCGCGCTCGTCTTCGACTCCGACCGAGGTGGCCGCCAGCACATCTACCGGATGCCGGTCGTCGGCGGCGACGTCCAGCAACTCACCACCGGCGCCTGGGACGACTTCGCGCCGGCGTGGTCGCCCGACGGCCGATGGATCGCCTTCCACTCGGCGAAGAGCGGCGACCGGGATGTGTTCGTGATCCCGGCTGGGGGTGGAACGCCGGAACAGCTGACGAGCGGCCCCGGACGCGAGTGGATGGTCGACTGGTCACCGGACGGTTCCCGCTTGATCTTCGCCTGGGGTCCCAGCATTGGCCTCCTGACCAAAGGCCAAGGATGGACGGCCCCCACGCGGATCGATAGTCTGTCACTGCGGCCAGGGAGTCCGGTGAAGTGGTCTCCGGACGGTCGGTTGATCGCGTTCTACGGGAACGGCGACCTCCGAGTACGGAGCCCGGATGCTGGTCCCTCCCGCGCGTTGGTCTCGGGTCTCTCGGGTACGCCGTTTTATCTCGCCTGGTCGGAGGACAGTCGGACCGTTTTTTACGAAGGGACCGTTCCGGAGCGGCGTCGAGCCATCTGGGCGGCGCCGGCGAACGGTGGGGCCTCCCGCCCGGTGGTCTGGTTCGACGATCCTTCCAAGCAAGCCACCCGCTTCACGCTCGACGTGAACCGCGGCTGGCTTTACCTAACGCTTGGCGATCGGCAAGCCGACATCTCGGTGGTCGAGCTGATGACGCGGTGACGACGAGGCGCGACCAAGGCCGAGCCGATCCCGGGCCGGCTCAGCGCCGCCGATACCGCCCATCGAACAACTTTTTCCAGATGACCCCATCCATCGACATCTCCATCGCCGAACGCAACTCGACCGGGTCGGTCACGTCGTAGGTGAGTCGAGCGTGCATGCCGGGCCCGCCATGGCTCACCGTGAGGACGTCCCCCTCGAACCCGCCGGTGAAGGTCTCGGGGGGAGACGCCATCGAGTCGAACCAGTGGAGGGTGTACCGATCGGTGCGGGGATCGTAGCTCCACACCCCGTGGCCCTCGAAGGTGACCGCGCCGCCTCGTTCCTGCTGGTAGTCGTTGATCACCGCGAAGCCGCTCACCGCCACCCGGCTCTCGATCCGCCCTGTGGCGACTCCGCCCTTGGGATCCCATTGCGAGGGATACATCGTCTCCTCTCCCTCCCACCGGCCGGTCAGCTTTTCGAGCCTCCGGTGTCCTGGTGCTGGCTTTGGCATTTCCATGATGGTACCTCCACTTCGAGATCGAGTGATGCGACCCGATCGGTCGCCGCTCAGGCGTCTTGCCGACCAGCGATTTTCTCGAGCAGGGCCAGCTGGCGCCGATGCAGCTCGAGCAACTCCTTCACTTGCGCGTCCCGCAGTTCATCCATCTTGGTGTGGAGCGCCACGATCTGCACTTCAGCGTTCAGGTTCACCCGGTAGTCGTTCTGGGCGTCGATCCGGTCTTTCACGTTCTGGCGGTTCTGACTCATCATGATCACCGGCGCCTGGAGCGCGGCCACGCATGAGAGCACCAGGTTGAGCAGGATGAAAGGGTAGGGGTCGAACGGCGTGGCATCGCGGAGGTTCAGCGCCATCCAGATTCCCATTGCCGACAGGAAGATTCCGATGAAGCTCCAGCTGCCACCGAAGGCCGCGACCCGGTCGGCCACCCGCTCACCGAAGGTGCTCTGCTCGTCGAATTCGACGTTAGGGTCTTTGGCCACCCGGCCCCGGCGAATTACCTGGGCCCAGACCCGGCGTTCGAGGTCGCCCAGCCGACGCACTGCGGCGTCGAGGTCGGTCGGTGGCTCGCCGCCGGGTCCCGTCTGCGGCAGCAGCCGGGCCGCCCGAGCGGCCTGGTCGAGGATCCGAACTCCGCCGACCAGGAAGACGCCGCCGAGCATCGCGACCAGGATGTGGGCGCCCCAGCCGCCCTGGACGGTAACACCGAGTCCCGTCTCGAGGGCCCAACCACCGACGAGGCCGCCCGTCAGGCCGATCAGGAGATTGCCGAGGAGGCCGTAGCCCTTCCGTTTGAGGGCGTAGCCGGTGAGCCAGCCCGCCATGAGGCCGCTGAGAATCCAAGCCAGTACTCGCATGCGCCAACCTCCTGTGAGCATCGAAGGCCGCCTCGATCAGTTGAGGCGCGTTGGCGCGAAGGTAGAGCTTTGCCCGGCTGCCGGGTAGACCTGGGTCGCGGCCCTCAGCGCACGGTGGCGTTGTTGAGGTTCAATACCAGCCGATTGGCGCCCGGCGTCAGCGTCACCTTCATGTCCCAGACCACGAGCCCCTTCCCGTAGGCGCTGAGACCAATCAGGTAGTAGCTGCCCGCGGGGACCGGCGCGAACTGCCCGATTCCCTCGAGGTCGGTCTGGAGCACCGCGACCCCGTCGGTCGCCAGTGCCGGCGCCAGGTGCGAGCACTCGGCCGCCTGGCGCTCGCAGGCGGCGACTACGGTCTTGATCGCCGAGGTGCCGGGGACCGCCTTGAGGGCCGCGGTGAGAGTCGATTCGAGGCTGGTGCGGCGGAGGAAGAAGGCCGTCTCCCTCGGCGGCTGCCCGGGAATCGCGGGAAGCCCGGCCGCCACAGTGAGGGTGGCGTTCGCCGTGGCACCCGCCGCGACCGGGGCCGCGACGCTGGTCGACGGTGCCGCCGCCGGCGTCGCCGCGACCTCGGCGGTGGTGCCGGGCTGCCCAGCCGGGGCCAGGACTCCCAGGTTGCAGGTCCCCGCCGCTGGTGCCCAAACCAGCTCGCCGTTGGCGTCGGTACCCACGAGCGTCCGCCCCGTCACCGGGACCGAGCCCGACCCGGCCAGCATTCCATCTGGCCGGAACGTGACCGCAAACGGGGCCCCGGCGTGCGCCACCCGGATCTGGACCTGACCGCCTTGCATCTGCACGGTGTAGTCGCGGGCCACCACGGCGTCCCCGCACCCGACGATCACCGCGTGGGAGTGAAACTCGAGATCGAAAGCGGTCTGACTCCCGTACTCGCCGTTCAGCCGGAGCCCGGTCGGCGCCGGCTTGGGGATGGCCTGCTCACCAGCCAGGACGTTGAAGGCGACCTCGAGCCCTTGGCTCACGGTACCGATCGGCGGAGAGGCGCCGGTGAGCGGCAGCGCGCCGAAGGTGCAGCGGACGGTCCGATTCTCGTAGATCGGCTCGCTCATCGGGACCACCCGACCGTCGTCGTAGTGCCGAGTCCAGGTTCGGGTTCCCACCTGGACCCGTCCGGTGAATTCCGTAGGCCCCGGTCCGGTGAGTCGGCCGTCCGCGCCTAACGTCAGCACGACCGGCGCCGATTCGCCCTGGAGCACTTCGAAGATCTTGGGGCTGGTGCCGACGCTGACCGCCAGCTGGCCGTTTCGGATCGCGATGGTGTAGGCTCGCTCGTCCGGCACCAGCTCTCCGCAGGCCACGACCGCGTGGGGGTCCCAAAAGGTGACGCCGACGCCGCGCTGGCCCGTGTAGGTGCCGCTCATCCGAAGGCCAACAACGGTCTTGGTGAGCGCCGTCGGGAGGGCGGCGCCGAATAGGTCCTTGAATCCCTTGACCAGCCCCTCCGACAGGCACTGCTGCTCGCTCCGACCCGAGGCGATGCAGCGGGCCAGGGCCCGCTGCTCCTGTCCCTTGGCCTCCTGCTTCTGCTGGTACTCGGCCACCTCGGCCCGGGCCCGCATCATGTTCTGGGTGTCGGCCTTGGCTCGGGCGGCGATCCGCCTGGCGTAGTCAGCCTCGACGCCGTCGTACACACCCCGGAACTCGGCCGAGAAGTACTTCTGGAAAAGCTCATTCCGCCATGCCGGGTCGATGTCGAAGCCCTTGAGTCCGGTAAACTTCTGGTACTCCGGCTTGGTCTTCGAGATCTCCCAGTAGGCGGTGTAGTAGGCCTGGATCAGTCGTTGCTCGTCCGGTGTGAGCTCGTTCCGGTAGCGGCGGCCGCCGGCCATCGTCTCGATCATCGCCTTGAATTGCAGGAAGGTCCCCATCTGGCGGGCCGCGGTCTCGTCCGGGTCACTGCCCCGGATCTCCCGGAGGACCCGCTCGACCGGCGGCATCTCGCTCAAGTAGGGCGGGTTGGTCGCCTGGGCCGCCAGCACCGTCGGTAGCAGCGTGACCAGCAGCGGGACGACGAGCAGGGTCGGGTGACGCATGGTCTCGCCTCCGAAGCTATTGCGGGGTCGTCGCCTTGGCGAGCAGAGTTTCGACGTTGGTGCTCCGCCCCGGCGTAATCGTGAACCGCTTCATGGCATCGCCGTCCTGAGCGACGAAAGTGATGGTCCCACCGTCGCCGAACGACCAGTAGATGTCGGCCTCGTTCTCGAGAGCCAGATTCTGGGGGAGTTCGAGCACCTGGATGCCATCGACGAAGACGCGGTGCCCCGGAGCGCCCCGAACCAGCCACACCAAATGGCGGCCGTCGGCCGTGAATTTGAGGAACCTCGGGGCGCCTTCCGAGGCGACGAATTTCCCGTCGATGGCCACTCCCGGCGGATTTCCCACGATCCAGGCGACGTGCTTGCTGTCGGCGCTCCACTGGAAGGTGCCCTGGTAGCCGATGTTGCCGCTGGCCGGGTCGACGGTCAGCTTCCCGTAGTTCACCCCATCGACGGTCGCCGAGGAGTACGGGTGACCCGCGAGAAAGGCGAAGCGGGAGCCGTCCGGACTGAAGGTGAGCAACGAGGCGTTGACCGCAGGGTAGCTCTTGCCGTCGACCACGACTGCAAAGTTGGTCGCGACCTGCCCGGTCTGCCCGATGTAACCGACTTTGTTGCCGCGGATCGTTGCCGGTGGAACCTCGACACCGGTGGTTCGCGGTGGCCGGATCTGCAGGTCCACCGGGCGGAGGTTGAAGTACCCATCCGATTCCTGATCGCCGACGATTAGAAACGTCTTGCCGTTGGTCATTGCCTGGTAGACAGGTCGCCCGTCGGCCGTGAAGGCGACGTTGGACACCCCCTCGGCATACTCCTGTCCCTTCTTCGCGTCCGCCATCACCCAGGTTCGGCATCGGACGGCCCAATGTTTGGCGTCGGCGCTCAGGTACACCCGGAGGCCCGCGTTATCGGTGCATTCGCTGCCGGGCACCTTCTTGTTCCCGACGGTGAGAAACGATGTCTGGACGCCGCTCGGGCCCTGCGCGAGGATGGTGGCGAGAACCCCGGGGCCGACCGGCGCCATGTGGAGCTCAACCCCGCCGCCGGGGATCCGCATGAAGGGCTGGCCATCGGCCAGGACGTCGACCGCGCCGGAGCGGGGCGGACCCTGGCGTTTCGTGAAGAGGTGGAGACCGTCGCCGGTGAACTGCGGCTCGCCCGCGAGGTAGGGGGCGAGCTTGCCGTCGATGATCAGGCCGGAAGAGCGCTCGCCAGCCGGCGACCGCCGCTCGAGGACGTAGGCATGGCGCTCGCCGTCCGGACTGAAGAGGGGCTCGGCGCAGCAACTGCCGACCGGCCCCGCCTGACCGTCGATGACCAACTGCACCTGTCCCGACCCCGTCGCCGCGGTGAGGTACACGAGCAGGTACCAGTGTTTGCCGCCGGGGGTGAATCCAAGCTTGTGGATCGGCGTGCTCGGCGCTCTCATCTCGGCTATCAACGGTGCCCGATGGACTTCCTTGCCGTCCACCGTCACGACGTATTCCTGCCCCACCCGCGCGCTGTACGCGAAGCGACTCCCGTCGTCGCTCCAGACCACCTTGTCCCAGGTGGTGCCGGCCCCCGGTACTGGATGGATCTCGTCGAACCTCGGTCCGTCGACGCCGTCATGGACCAATACCTGCCGGCTGCCGCGAAGGGCCACCGCGGCGAGGTGCTGGCCCCGGGGGCTGATCGCGAACTGAATCCCCGGCTCCGCGGTGAGAAGGACCTGGGATGCCACGGTCGGTTTCGACGCGCCGTCCTGCGAGGTCGCCGATCGCACCGAACCTCCGGTCAGGAGCGCCGCCAAACCGACGCCCAGCCGGATCGTCATTCGTTCTTGCCGCACAGGACCTCCAGGGTGGGAGACCGTCTTCACCCCGCAATGCGCCGCCCTGGGTCCAATCCCTTCATCGCCTCGCCCCCTTCCGTCCGGTATCCGCCAGCTCCGCTTTGAACCGGGCCGCCCGCTGTGGCTGGCCGAGCGAGTCGTACGCCGCCGCCAAATCGGTCCGAGCGGCTCGAACGAAACTGACCCCCGGGTCGGTCAATTTGGCCAAGATCTCATAGCCGGCCAGACTCTCCGCGGCCGCCTCGGCGTAGCGGCGCTGCCGGAGCAGTGAGCGGCCCAGCTTGATCCGCGCGATGCCCGTGTTGAGATGGTCCGGGCCTTGTGAGGCGACCGCCGCCGTGACGGCCGCTCGGAAGAGGCGCTCGGCGCCGGGGAAGTCACGGCGGGCCATCGACACCCCGGCGAGGTTGGAGAGACCGATCCCGAACAGGTGATGCTTCTCTCCATAGGTCGTTCGGTAGATCTCGACTACCCGGCGGTAAGCCGCCTCGGCGTCGTCCCAGTTGTCGCGTTGCTGCGCGATGATCCCCAGCTCGTTCAGCGTCGAGGCTACCGAAGGGTGCGACGGTCCGAACACTCGCTCGCGGATCGCCAAGGCTCGCCGCAACAGGGCCACGCCGTCCGCGAACTTTTCCTCCGCCACCAGCGCCCGGCCGAGCATCGTGAGGGCGTGGGCAGTCTCGTGATGCTCGGGCCCGTAGAAACTCTCGATGATCTCCAGCGCTTGGCGATCGAATTCCTCGGCGAGGTCGTACTTGCCTCGCTGAAACTGGGCCGCGCCCAGGTTGAGGAGCACGACGGCGACCAAGGGGTGTCGGTCGCCATGGAGTTGGCGCCGGGTCGCGAGGACCCGGCGGTTGAGCGAGTCGGAGCGGTCGTAGTCGCCGCGATAGAAATAGTCGTCGGCCAGCTGGCCCAGGCTGGCGGCTAGCTCGGGGGTCGGGGCGGTGGCCGAGCCTGAGGAGAGCCGGACCGCTTCCTCGCTGGCCGCGATCGCCTCGTCGTAGCGACCGCGCTGCTGGAGCGCGAGACCGAGGGCGAACTGGGCCTTCCCCGTTACAGGGTGGTTCGGGGTGAGGGTGACGCGGGCGGTCTCGATCGCCTCGCGGGCCAGGGTCTCCGCCTCCTCGAGTCGGGCCTGGTCGACCCGCAGCAAGCTCAACGCGACCAAACTCCGGACGACTCCCGGGTCGGCCGAGCGGATCAGCGGGCGCCGTTGGTCGAGCGCGGCGCGGAGAACGGTGTCGGCCCGGTCGAGGTTGCCCAACTTCTGGTAGATCCCCCCAAGGGTTTCGTAGAGCTGGGCCTGGACCACGGGTTCACCATCGAGGCTCCGGGCTGCGAGGAGCCCCCGGTCGACGAGGGTAATCGCTCGCAGGGTGTCGGCCGGACCAGTCTCCGCGTCTCCCCCTTCGAACAATCCCAGCGTAAACCCGAGCACCCGCTCGCTGCGGGCGGCCTCGGCGAGGGCGGCGTTTCGAGCGCTGGTGACCCGGATCGTGTAGAAGGTCACCAGCGCCGCCACCGCGGCCACCACCAGCCCGGCCGCCACGACCGCGGCGCGATTGCGCCGAACGAATTTACCGAGCCGATAGCCGGTGGTATCGGGGCGGGCCTCGAGCGGCTCGTGTCGGAGGAGGTGGTCGATGTCGCGGATCAGCGCGTCGACGGTTCGATACCGGCGGCCGGGATCCTTGTGCATTGCCGTTAGGCAGAGGGTGTCCAGGTCCGACCACATCGCCCGGCCGGTGGTCCGGGAATCGGCGGCGAACTGCGATGGCTTCGGGGGCGCCCGCTCGGCGACCACCGATTCCGCCTCGCCCGGCGACAGACCGGTGAGATCGAACGGCAGTCGGCCGGCGAGCAACTCGTAGAGGATGACGCCGAGCGAATAGACGTCGGTATGGATCCCGACTCGACCATGACGGAACTGTTCCGGGGCCGCATAGGCCGGCGTCATCAGCCGGAGTTCCGTCTGGGTGGGGTCGCCGCCGAGGTCGAGGCTTTCGAGCTGCTTGGCGATGCCGAAATCCAGCAACTTCACGGTGCCCTCGGTCGTCACCATGATGTTGCTGGGCTTCAAATCGCGGTGAATCACCGCATGATGGTGGGCGTGCTGGACCGCCTCGCACACGGTGCGGAACAGCCGGAGCCGGTCGGGAAGCGAGGCCCCCCGTGCCCGGCAGTACGCGGTGAGCGAGTCTCCCTCGACCAGCTCCATCACGAACCAGGGAGTACCGTCGGCGAGCGTGTCGGCGTCGTAGAGCCGCGCGATCGACGGGTGATTCAGTTGGGCGAGGGTCCGTTGCTCGGCCAGGAATCGCTCCCGCCGGGCGGGCGAGAGCCAGGCGTCCCGGAGAATCTTGATGGCGGCGAAGCTGCCGAGATCGCTGCGTTCCGCGAGATAGACGACCCCCATCCCGCCTTCCCCAAGCACCCCTCGGATCCGATAAGGACCGAAACTGTCCGGGGGCAGGTGGGGCGCGGGCGAGTCGTCGAGCACCTCCTGGGCGGCCTCCGCCAGGTCCCGATCCAGCAGCGAGCCGCCCCGCTCGTCCTCGGCGAGCATCGCCATCACGTTCGCGAGCAAGGCGGCATCGCCGTGACACTGGGCGTCGAGGAATCGACGGCGGTCCGTCTCGGCCAGGCCGGCGGCCTCGTGGAAGAGGTCCTGGATCCGGTCCCAGCGGGCCCGGTCCATCACCGGCTCCGGAGTTCCTGAGCCAACCATGCCTTGGCGGCTCGCCAGTCGCGCTGAACCGTCACCTCCGACACCCCGAGGAGCTCGGCGATTTCCGCGATGTCGAGGCCGCCGAAGAACCGGGCTTCGACCATCGTCGCTTGGCGCGGATGGACCCGCGCCAAATCGTCGAGCGCGGCATCGAGCCTCACGAGGTCGTCGGCTGCGGCGGCTGGCTGGTGAAGGGATTCGTCGAAGGTGACGACGGCAACGACGGCTCGACGCTTGGCGCGGTTCCGTCGGCGAGCGGCTTCGACCAACACCTGCCGCATGGCGCGGGCGGCGATCCGCTTGAAGTGGATCCGCGAGGTCAGCGAAAACGGCGGCGAGCTCGCCAACTTCAGCCACGCCTCGTTGACCAGCGCCGTCGGGGTCAGTGAGGCGCTCGGATCGCCTCTCCGAACGCTGGAGGCAATCCGACGGAGCTCTTCGTAGGTGACGCTGAACAGATGCTCGAGTGTCCGGCGATCGACCGGAATCGCGCCGAGCTCGTCCGGTCCCAGTCCGGGTCGTGAGATTGGAGGTCGAGACACCATCGTGACTTTCGCCGCGGCCCGCCGTGACGGAGCGAGTGGGGACCTCGAAGATCTTACGCCCGACCCGGCTCGCCGCAAGGCCGGCGACTCCGAAGCCCCATCGAACCCGTTTGCTCCAGCGGCCACCCGCTACTACCATCCGGCCCCGATGAAACTCGTGTCCCTTGGCGGGGTGACCGTCCGGTTCGGCGCCACCACCGTTCTCCGCGATGTCACCTGGACGCTCACCAAGGGTGAGCGGTGGGGCATCGTCGGCCGCAACGGCTCCGGCAAGACCTCGTTGCTCGAGCTGGTGTCCGGTGAGCTGGAGCCGTCGGCCGGGTCGGTGGCCCGTCCCAGCGGACTCCGGATCGCGGTGGTCGACCAGCACCGCGTGTTAGGCGACGCCGACACCGTCTGGGACGCGGCCGCCGGCGCGTTCGCCGGTCTCCGCCGGCTCGAGGCCACGCTCGGCGAACGATCGGCCGCCATCGGTGAGGCCGGCGATCGGGTGTCCGAGCGGCTCCTCGCCGACTATGCCAGCGATCTCGAACGGTTCGAGCATCAAGGGGGCTACGCCCTCACCGCTCGGGTCGACGCCGTCCTGCATGGGCTGGGATTCGACCCCGTCCGCGCCCGGGAGCAGCTGGTCGCCACCCTCTCCGGCGGCGAGCGAGGGCGAGTCGCCCTGGCCGCCGCGCTGGCCGCCGAGGCCGACCTGCTCTTGCTCGACGAGCCGACCAACCATCTCGACCTCAGTGGAACTCGTTGGCTCGAGGAATACCTGGTTGCCGAGGATCGAAGCGTCGCCGTCATCAGCCACGACCGGGCGTTTCTCGAACGGGTCACCGACCACATTCTCCACCTCGAGGCCAATACCGCCAACAGCTACGGCGGTGGCTACCGAGCCTTCGTCGAACAGCGCGCCCACCAGCGGCTGGCGGCCCAGCGGGCCTTCGAAAAGCAGTCGAAGACGCTCGCCAAAGAAGAGGACTACATCCGCCGCAATATCGCCGGCCAAAACTCGACCCAAGCGACCGGCCGGCAGCGCCGGCTTTCCCGAGTCGTCCGGCTGTCCGCGCCTCCGGAGGACGCCGCCACCATGGCGGTTCGCTTCGTGCCAGCCTTGCGGGGGGGCGATCAGGTGTTGGTGGCGGATCAAGTGGGTGTCGACATCGAGGGCCGGACCTTGTTAGAGAACTTCTCGGCCACCGTCCGCCGGGGCGACGTGCTCGGTCTGATCGGACCGAACGGCGCCGGTAAGTCGACGCTCCTCTCAGTGATCATGGGGCGGCGGGAGGCTACTCGGGGGTCGATTCGCGTCGGCGACTCGATCCGGGTCGGGTACTACGCCCAGGACCTGGGCGACGTGCCCCGTGATCGGGAGCTCTTCGACATCATCCACGACTTGCGAACCAGTTGGTCGCGGGGCCAGGTCCAGGACCACCTCGGGCGCTTCGGGTTCTCGGGCGACGCGGTCCGCCGCCGTCCGGAGAGTCTCTCCGGCGGGGAGCTGGCTCGAGTGGCCCTCGCCACCTTGATGCTCTCGAACGCCAATTTCTTGATCTTCGACGAGCCGACCAATCACCTGGACGTCGAGACGATCGAAACCCTCGAAGACGCGATCGACGGATTCGAGGGAACCGTGCTACTGGTGAGTCACGACCGGGCCCTCCTTCGGACCCTGACGACTCGCGTCTGGGCCCTCGAAGGCGGCGCGATCGAGGACTATCCCGGATCCTTCGAGGAATGGGAGTCGAAGGAGAAAGCTGGCCGTCGGGCGGCCGCCGCCCGAGCGAAGGTCCGTTCTGCGGAGCGGCGGCGATCGCCGCGGGCCCGTCCCGGCAAGCCACCCGGCCTCCGACCCCTCACCGCTGCCCGCCGGAGCCTGGAGTCAGCCGAGACGCGGGTCGAGGGACTCGAGGCGCGGATCGGGGCACTCGAAACCGCCCTCTCGGATTCGGTTCTCTATGGGACGGCGGAGGGAGCCCGCCGGGCTACTGAGCTTTCGGGCGAGCTCGACGCCTTGCGCCAGGAGCACCGGGCGGCCCTCGGCGATTGGGAGCGAGCCTCGCTCGAGGTGGACCGCCTGGCGGACGAGTAGCCGGGCCGCCCCGGCCGCTGGCGCCATTCATCCGCCGCGTCAGGGCTTCGGTCGAGCCTTGAACTGCTGATACAGTCGTGTGTGGCGGTCGGTCATCGGGATGTCCGCTCCTCGAATCAACACGTGTTTCACGATGGTCCGGACGTCGAGCGGGTCGCCGGTGGTGACTTGGAGGTTCGCCACCTTGCCGACCTCGATGCTGCCGATCCGATCCGCAACCCCGAACATAGTGGCCGGATTGATGGTCAAAGCCTCGAGCGCCTTGTCTGCCGACAACCCGAACGCGGTCGCCGGGGCGGCGTTATAGGGGAGGTTGCGGGTCTCGGCGGCGTCATCGCTCTGGAAGGCGATCATCACTCCGGCGTTGGCGAGGACCCCGGGGTTGGCGTAAACCGCGTCGTAGGGTAGGTCGCCCTCGGGCGGTTGAGTGACCGGGCCGACGATGACCGGGATTCGCCGTGCGGCCAGGGTGTCGGCGAGTCGCCACGCCTCGGCGGCCCCTCGGAGGATGACCTTGAGACCGAGGCTGTCGGCGAGCGCCAGCACCCCCCGAATCTGTCCCTCCGTCTGGACGTCGAAGATGACCGGCACCTGACCCCGGAGGGCCGGACCTAACGCTTCGTAGGCCAGGTTCGCCGTTCCTTTGGCAGCGAGATCGACATAGGCCTTGGCGTCCCGAAGGTACTCGGTGAGTTCCCGCACCTGGCGGTTCATCGCCTCGGCCGCGTCGCCCCCGCCACCCTGAGGTCGGCCCCGGCCACGCCCGCCCGCGATCCGCGGATAGGTCATTACCATCGCGGCGTTGGAGCGCACCGCCATCTCATCGGGGGTCCATCCGGCCAAGTCGATCAGGGCCGCGGCTCCCTGGATGAGGCCCCCTCGGGCCGCCGTGATCGCCGTGGTGATGCCGCTGACCCGAGTGACCGGGATCAGCTCCGAATGGGGGTTAACGGCGTTGAGCGCGTCGTTCTGGGGGTTGAAGGACCCCAGCTCCTGAGTGTCTTCGGGGCCCGGCACCGATCCGATCTCGGTCAGTCCGAGCCGGGTACCGGCGTCGATCAAGCCCGGATACACGAACAGCCCGGTCCCGTCGATCCGGCGAGCGTCGGCGGGAGGGGTCACTAGTTGGCCCACCGCCTCGATCCGCCCGTTTCGGACGACGACGGTGCCGCGGTCGATCCGGGGGCCGACCACGGGGACGATGGTGGCGTTGGTGATCGCGATCGTCTCGGCGCCGCGAGATTGGGCACCCGCGGGGCCGATCGCCGCCGCCGTCAGCGCGGCGACTACAATGACTGGCTTGGTCACTCGGCACCTCCATCGGAGATCGGTCGGGTTTTCATCCGTTTCATTTGATCGAGCAAGTTCTCCAGGGTCGGGGCCTTTGTGCGATCGAAGAACACCCGTCCATCGATCAGCGTCATCTCGACCCGGCTCGCCGGCGCAAACGGGTGGCCGCTGAAGATCGCCAGGTCGGCGTCTTTGCCGACGTCGATCGATCCGGTTTGCTTGTCGATTCCCAGCTGCCAGGCCGCATTGAGCGTGATCATCTTGAGGGCCTCCTCCTCCGACGCGCCCCCGTACTTCATCGCCTTCGCCGCCTCCTGATACAGGCGTCGGGCTCGCTCGTCGGAGTCGGAGTTGATCGACACCTTGACGCCCCGCTCGGCCATCAGAGCGGCGTTGTGCGGGATGGCGTCGAACGCCTCGATCTTGTACGCCCAGCTGTCGGCGAAGGTCGAGGCCCCGGTCCCGGCCGCGGCGATCTCGTCGGCCAGCTTGTAACCCTCCAGCACGTGTTGCAGGCTGGAGACCCGGAACCCGAACTCCTTCGCCACTTTGAGGAGCATGTAGATCTCGTCCGACCGGTACGAATGGGCGTGCACCAGCCGCTTGCCTTCGAGAATCTCGACCAACGCGTCGAGCTCGAGGTCGCGGGCCGGCGGAATCGGCTCCGCCTGGCCTTTCGGGAGGGCCTTCTTGGCGGCGGCGTAGGCCCGCCACTCGGCCTGGTACTCGCGGGCGCTGGTGAACCGCTCCCGAAGCAGCTCCTCGACCCCCATTCGGCTTCGGGGATACCGAGGGGTGCGACCGGGGGCTTGGGAAACGTTCGTCTGGCGGACGTTCTCGCCTAACGCAAACTTGATCCCGGGGGGTGCGCCCGCGAACAGCATGCTGTCGACCGGCAAGCCCCACCGAAGCTTCACCACTGCATTCTGACCGCCGATGGTGTTGGCCGAACCGTGGAGGATGTTGAGGGTGGTGACTCCGCCGGCGAGCTGGCGGTAGACGCTGAGGCCGTCTTGCCGGAGGACGTCCTCGATCCGGACCTCGGCGGTGACCGACTGGGTCCCCTCGTTGATGCCTTCGGCCATGCTGTGGGAGTGGGCGTCGATGATCCCCGGGATGACGTAGCGGCCCGTTCCGTCGATGATCGTGGCGCCCGCCGGCACCGTCACCGAGCGGCCGACGGCGGCGATCTTGCCATCGCGGATCAGGACGGTGCCCTTGTCGATCGCGCCGTGGCTCGCCGTCAGGATGGTCGCATTGGTGATCGCGACCAGCCTGGCCGCGGCCGGAATCGGCGCGGTGAGCGGGGTCTTCGGGTACCTCCAGGCGGTGTCGGTGGCCGGCGGTTGCTGGCCGAGCGCCGTCCCGACCGCCAGGAGAAGTCCGGCGATCGCCATCGTCATTGCCGCTCTCATGGCCGTTTCTCCGCAGTGAAGGACGCGGTCCCGAACGAGCCGAGGGTGGCGGAGCCGGTCATTCGGGTGTCATCGACCTCGCCCTGGAACGTGAGGACCACCGCCTGGCCTCCCATCGTGATCGACGTCGACCAGGTGGCGTTTCTTCCGGTCACCTGGCCATCCTCGACCGTGGTGGTCCCCATCATGCTCGCCATTTGCCCCGTGAAGCCAGTGCCGGATTGCGTCACCGTCAGGGTCACCTCCATCGGCCCCTGCGGCGAGGTGATCGTCATGGTCCAGGTGCCGCCGATCTGGGCGGCGGCGCCCGCGACCGCGGGGCGGCCCGCCGGCGGCGCCAGGACCTGGTAACGAATCCCGTCGACGAAGACATCCCGGATTCGGGCGCTATCGGCGAGCAGATCGCCGTGCTCGGTGATCACCAGATTGGCGATCTTGCCGGTCTCGATGCTGCCTAACGCCGAGCCCGTCCCCACCAACTCGGCCGCCCGAATCGTCATCGCCTCGAGCGCCGCTTGGGCCGGGAGCCCCGCCTTGACGGCTTTGCGAACCTGGCCGAGGTAGTCACCGGGCCGGGCGCCGCCGGTGGCGAGGGCGAACCGAATCCCGGCCCGATGAAGCGCGGCCGGGTTGCCCTCGAGCGTCATCCGGGTGACCGAATCGGCGAGGGTGCTGTCGGGACCGTCGCGCCGGGCCAAACGATAGGCCCAACCGGTCGCTTCGGTGGCGCGGGGGAAATTCACCGATTCCACCGCCGACCGGCCGGCTAACGCATCCGTCGCCCGAAAGCCCTCGGTTGCCCCGGTCACGATGACCTGGAGATTGAACTCCCGGGCCATTCGGACCGCCCGGCGGATCTCGTTCTCGTTGGCGGCCTCGAAAAAGACCGGCATGGCACCCCGGACCGCCGGTATCAATGCCTCCAATCCGGGATCGAAGGCCGGTCGGGCCAGCCCTCGCGGGTTGGCGCGGTAACGGTCGGCGAGGAGCGCATAACGCTGAGCGTCGTACCAGGTTTGCCGCTCGTAGGCGATCACCCCGAGGAGCGTCGCCGGGTAGCCGCCTTGGATCCCCTGGAACCCCATGTGAACCGCCACCGGGGCCCGAATCACGTCCGCTTGAGCCGCGCTGTCCTTGGTCGGAACCAGAGCCGATTGACCCCGAAACGCCCCCCGACTCGCCGCGACGAGAATGGCGGTGATTCCGGACTCCCGGGCGGCCTTCAGGTCGGCGGGTGGCAGCCGGAGTTCAGCCGCGATCGAGCGGGCGGGATCGAGTCCGACGGGACGACCGACAGGCGCCGGCGACGAACCGGCACCCGCCCGTCCCGTTTCCTGAGAGGCGGTCGCCGCCGCCCCGCCAATCGACGAGGCCAGGTCCACCAAGCCGGGCGTCACCGTCCGCCCTTGAAGGTCGAGCACCCGCGCGTCCGGTGGGACCGGGACCGACGGGCCGATTGCTTGAATCAACCCGTCGCGGATCACGATCACGCCGCGGTCGATGACCCCGCTCGAGACGGTTTGAATTCGGGCGTTGGTCAGGACCCAAGTCCGGGGTTGTCCCGCTAACGTGGCCGGAATCAGAAGCAGCGCCCCGAGGGCCAGGGGGCAGTGGCAGTGACGAACGAGCATCGCGAGGGTCTCCGGACGACGCAGGAAAATCGCTGGCGAATCGAATCGATGACGGCGAGGGAATCTACTGCTCGGCTGGGCGGGCGCACTAGATTGCCGGTCATGGAGGTCCAGGTCTTCGGGAGCAAGAAGAGCTCGGAAACTCGCGCGGCGCTGCGGTTCTTCGCGGAACGGCGGATCAAGACTCATTTCGTAGACTTCGCGGTCCGGTCGCCAGCCGTGGGTGAGCTGACTCGATTCGTGCACCGCTTCGGCGTGGCCGGGATCGTCGATCCCAGCTCGCGCCGCTACCGAGAGTTGGGTTGGGGGTCGGCCCGGTATCCGGACAGTCGGTGGATCGAGAAACTGGCGGAAGAGCCGATGGTGTTGCGGATGCCGTTGGTGCGCTACCAGCAACACCTGACGGTGGGCGCCGCGGTGGCGGTTTGGGAGACCTGGGAATGACCTAGCCGGGCTCCTTGTCGGCCTGGCGAGCCCGGCTATGTTTGGGTCGTACACGGATTTGGATACAGTATTGCTCAATCGTCGTGTGCGTCACACCTCGCTCGTAGTTGCACCCCTCGACGACAAGAGCGGCGGGCCGTTCCCGAAGCCCCGTCGCGAAGAGGTTCCGCTTGTCCGGGGGCGATTCCATCGTTCTCAACCTGGAGCAGCACCATGAGAATACTGCGTGCGGTTGGACTCGGACTCGTGATGGCGGCCGCCATGGCGGCTCGTGGCTCGGCGCAAGACGTGGCTGGAGTCGTCATCGACTCGAGAACCGGTCGGCCACTCGAAGGGGTCCAGGTGGGCGTCGAGGGTGGCCAGACCATCGTCCGGACCGATGGTCGGGGCCAGTTCCGGCTGGCCGGACTGACGGGGACCTCGGTGACGATTCGGGTCGCGCTGATCGGATATCGGCCACTGACCGAGATCGTCGCCGTCGGGAAGACCGATCTCCGGCTGGCGCTCTCGCAGCAGGCGATCAACCTCGCCGAGGTGGTGGTGACCGGGACGCCGGCGGCCGCCGAGAGGCGAACCCTCGGCATCGCGACGGCGACGGTGCACGCGGCGGATCAACAAGCGTTCGCGCCGACGCCGGACATCTCGAACCTCATCAACAGTCGGGCCCCCGGGGTGGTCGTGATCCCGGGCACGGGGCAGATCGGCTCGGGCCCCCAGATTCGGATCCGGGGGGTCAACAGCTTCAGCCTGAACGGCAACCCGCTGATCTACATCGACGGCGCTCGGGTCAACAACGACGTGGCCCAGGGCATTTCGGTGCAAGGGTTCGGCTCGGGGATCTCGTCGCGCTTGAACGATCTCGACCCGGACAACGTCGAGAGCATCGAGATCATCAAGGGCCCGGCAGCGGCGACCCTCTATGGGACCGAAGCGACCAACGGGGTCATTCAGATCATCACCAAGCGGGGGAAGGCGGGCCAACGGCCGTCGATTTCGGCGTCGATCCGTCAGGGGACCAACTGGTTCATGAACCCCGAGGGCCGGATCGTCCAGCCGGTGAACCGTGTCAATGGAGTCGTGACCGCCTGGAACCCGGTGCGTCAGGAGGATTCGCTCTACGCCTTGGGCCTCGTCGATCGGCCGTTGTTCACCAACGGGCACCTGATGGGGTACAGCGCCGCGATCAGCGGCGGCACCGACGCGCTCCGGTATCACGTCGGGTCGACGCTCGACGCCGACAACGGCATCGAGCCGACCAACAACATCCGGCGGCTGACCACCAATGCCAACTTCACCGTCTCGGGCGGGGACAAGTACGACGTCAACGCCAGCTTCGGGTTCGTCAAGAACAAGACCAACCAAGCGTTCGAGGCTGGGGCGGGTGGGATCTGGTTCTCGACGATTTTCGGGGATCCGGCGTTGGTGACGGCGCCTCGGCGCGGCTACAACGGCGCGCCGCCCGAGTTTCAATGGGGATCTCGGCAGGCGGTGATGTCGATCAACCGTTTTACCGGGAGCGTCACGATCAATCACCGCCCCACCGGCTGGCTGTCGCAGAAAATCACCGTCGGGCTCGACCAGACCGATCAAGCGGCCGAGCAGCTGAACCGGTTCCTGCCCCCGGAATGGGTTCAGTTCAGCACTGCGATCGGGGCCCTTGGCAGCAAGTTCAAGTCCCGCCGGACGGTCAACTACACCACGTTCGACTATAGCGCCACTGCCCGCACCGGCCTCACGGAATCGATCCACTCGTCGACCTCGTTCGGGGCTCAGTACTACCGGCGGCGGACCGACGACATCACCGCCAACGGCCAGCAGTTCGTCGCTCCCGGCCTCGAGACCGTGTTGTCGACCGCGATCACCACGGCGAGCGAGGACTTCTTCGCCAACTCGACCCTGGGCGTCTATGCGCAGCAGCAGTTCAGCTATCAGGACCGGCTCTATGTCACCGGGGCAGTTCGGGTGGACAACAACAGCGCCTTTGGTGACAACTTCAGCCTGGTGGCCTACCCGAAGGTGAGCGCCTCGTACGTCTTCAGGGAGAACGCGGAGGGGAGGCTCAACACCCTCAAGTTCCGGGGAGCCTACGGTCAGGCGGGCCAGCAGCCGGTCGCCTTCGCGGCGCTCCGGAGCTGGCGGGCGGTGACCGGTGGCGATGGTTCGGGGGCCCCAATTCCTGAGTTCGTCGGCAATCCCGACCTCCGACCCGAGCGCGCCTCCGAGGTCGAGATGGGAGCCGATGCCGGGCTGCTCGGCGACCGGCTCGGATTCTCGGTGACCGGATTTTACAAGAAGACCCGGGACGCGATCCTGCTCCAACCGCTGGCACCCTCGCTCGGGTTCGCCGGCACCCAACCGATCAACATCGGCGCGATCCGCAATCAGGGCATCGAGCTCGAGACGTACGGTCGACCGATCGAAGGCCGGAACTTCAGCCTCGATCTCCGGTTCTCGATGGCGTACATCAAGAACAAGGTCCTCGACTTGGGCACCAACCCCGACGGGACCCGCCGGCTCTCCCTCGGCGCGGGGCTCGCCACCGTGGGCAACCCCGTCAACGCGTACTACGCTCGGCGGGTGGTCAGTGCCACCTACGATGCTGCTCTCGGGCGGGCCGTCAACGTCCTCTGCGACGATGGGGTTGGCGGACCGGGGGTGGCGTGCGGTTCGGCGCCCCCGGTGCTGGTGGGCCAATACGATCCGACGACGGAGGGTGCTTTCAGCGCGACGGGAACGCTCTGGAACCGCCTCCGGGTCTACGCCATGTTCGACTTCAAGACGGGCAACCGGCACACTGACAACAATCGGCGGGCTCTCTGCCAGGTGTTTTTCCGCTGTGTCGAGAACTTCAACGAGGCCGACTACGATCCCAAGCTGATCGCCGAGATCGAGACCGGCGGCGTCGCTACGTCGTTCGTCGCGAGCAAGGCCGATTTCATCAAGTTCCGCGAGTTGTCGCTGGCCTATCAGATGCCGCGGAGCCTCGCGAAGTGGTTCCGCGCCACCGAAGCGACTGTCGCGGTGACGGCCCGCAATCTCCACACCTGGACCGGCTATAGCGGGCTCGACCCCGAATCGTATTTCGTGACCCAGCAGTTCGTGCGACTAGAGCAAGATCAGACGCCTCAGCTGGCATCGGTCAACTTCACCATCAATCTCACATTCTGACGCCATCAGGCGACTGAGGAGTTCGAAGCCATGCGTAAGACGACTTTGAGACTGACTCGTGGAGCGGCCGGGGTGATGGCGGCGGCGTCGCTCACGCTCGGGCTGATCGGGTGTAGCGAGCTGCTCGAGCAGGAAGCGCCCAGCCGGGTGCTGGAGACGACCCTCGAGGGGGCGGCGGCCGCCAAGCTTCAGGTCGACGGCGCCCGAGCGGCGGTTGGGTGCGCCTTTCAGGCCTACGTCACCGGGATGGGGCTGATCGTCGACGAGCTGGAGGATACCCAACTGGCGGCCGCCGGCTGGGATTGGGACCGGCGGAGCGCGTTGGCGATCGGCGGCAACTACGCGACAGCGGTGTGCGACGGGACCCAGCAATTCGGGATCTACACTCCGATGCAAACGGCCCGTTACACTGCCGACCTGGCGCTCGGCAACCTGAAAAAGTTCTCCGATGCCGAGGTGGTGAACCGGGTAGCCCTGATCGCGACGGCGGCCGCGTACTCGGGCTACGCGCACCTGCTGCTCGGCGAAGGGTTCTGTACTATGGCGATCGACGGCGGCGCCGAGCTGCAGCCGAAGGACGTCTTTACCCTCGCCGAGGCTAAATTCACCGAGGCGATCGCCGCGGCCACTACGGCGAACAACGCGGCGCTCCTCAATCTGGCGCGGGTCGGCCGGGCTCGCACCCGGCTCGACCTCGCCAAGCTGCCCGGACAGGCGGTGGTGAACGCCAAGTTGACCGAGGCCCGAGCGGACGCCGAGGCGGTGCCGGCCGGGTTCGTGTCCAACATCCCCTACAACCCCGCCGCGACCTACTCGCGCAATATGCTGTTCGTCCGGAACACGGAGAGCGTTCTGTATGGCGTTGGGCCACGCTACCGAGGGATGACATTTTCGGGTGTCGCCGACCCGCGGGTGCGGACCCGGGCGAGCGGCCGCGGTCAGGATCAGCTGACCACCAATGTATGGATCGCCGAGAAATACACGGCACAATCATCGCCGATCGCCCTGGCCAAGTATCAGGAAGCCCGCCTCATCATGGCGGAGGCCGATTATCACTTGGTCGGCCCAACTGCGGCGGTGCCGTACATCAACGCCCTCCACGCCGCCGTCTCACTCCCGGCGTACGAGGGGACCGATCCCGCCGAGATCATGAGCACGTTGATCGAGGAGCGGGCCCGAGAGTTGTTCCTGGAGGGTCAGCGAGGCTACGACTTCAACCGGTTCAACCTTCCCTTCAATCCGCCGGTCGGGGCGCAGTTCCAGGACGCGACGCGTAACAAGGGCGGCACTTACGGGTCGGTCCGGTGTTTGCCGTTGCCCAACGTGGAGCGCGACAACAACTCGAATCTCTGATCTGGGCGGGCTGGTTAGCAGGATGGGGCTCGGGGGAATCCCCGAGCCCCGTCGTTTTCCCCCCGCGGCCCCGCATCCCGCGAGGGGCACCATGGCCCCCCACCCCGATTCCCTTACATTTATCCCGTTCTCGATCCCAGGTCGGCTCGTCCGAAGCGATTCCACGAAAGGGGAACCGCGCCGTGATCATCCAGAAATTCTTTGCCGCGATCCGGGCCCAGCTCAACAAGCTGGCCAACTTCTTCTGGGAGAAAGATCCGATCGCCCAGATGCAATACGAGTACGACAAGTCGGTCGAGCAGCTCCAGGAAGGGCGGAAAGGCCTCGAGCTGTACCGCGCGTTGGTCGAGCGGGTCACCCGGCAAGTGGCCTCCAACCGGAGCCACGTCACCAAGCTGGAGGCCCAGATCAAGGCCTACCTGAAGGCCGGCGAACGCGACACCGCCGCCAAGTTCGCGCTGGAGATGGAACGGGCCAAGAAAGAGCAAGCGCAGAACGAGGAGCAGTTGAAGATGCACGAGGAGGCGTACGGCAATAACCTGAAGAAGATCCAACACGCCCACAAGAACCTCCTCGCGGTTCGCGAAAAGATCCAGAAGTACGACGCCGACCTGAAGATGAGCGCGGCCGAAGCGGAGATCTCCAAGCTGGCCGAGGCGCTCGACTTCAACATCACCACCGATTTCGGCCAGATCGAGGACGTCATCCAGCGGAAGATCGACCAGAACCGGGCCGCGGTTCGGGTCTCCGCCGACTTGTCGTCTCGAGGAGTGGCGGAAGTCGAAGCCGAGGAACGGGTCGAGCAGTCGATGGCCGAGGATGCCCTCCGGCGTTTCGAGGTAGACCTGGGGCTCCGCGCGCCCGAGACCACGCCGTTGGCCGACACGGCCAAGAACTTGGGACCGGCGGTGGGGGAGAAGTCGGTGGAGCGGGAAAGGTCGTAGTATTAGGACGGATAGGACGGATAGGACGGATAGGCCAAATAGGACGGATAGGACGGCTGGGGATTTCACGGGGAGCGGACCATGACTGAAGGCGGACGGCCGAGACCGGCGTTTTTCGCGGTGCTGGTATTAGTGATCCTCGGGCTGGTGTTTCTCGGCCTGATGCGATTGGGCGTGATCAAAGGCTTCGAGAGTATCGGCGGAGGCGGGGACATTTCGCCGTCCGACCTCGCCGGTCAGGGGGTCGAAGCGCCCGACGCCCAGGGCATCACCACCGTCAAGGAATACAGCTACGTCCCGGCCCAGCGGCTCCCCGAGGTCAAGGGAGTCTCGAACTACAAGCCGTTGGTGGCGAACACGGTCCGGATGGCGCTCAACGTGTGGGCCGGCTGGGCGCCGGTCATTTACGCCAACAACGGGCTCAAGGCGGGCAAGGTTTGGAAAGACGCCAAAGGGCGCGATTTCAAGCTCGAGCTGGTGCTAATCGACGATCCGGTGGCGATGCGCGACGCCTATGTCGCCGGCGACATCCACATCGGCTGGGCCACGCTCGACATGCTCCCGCTGTTCCTCGAGGGCCTCAGGAAAGACTCGCGAACGATGCCCCGGGTGTTCCAGCAGGTCGACTTCTCGAATGGCGGGGATGGGATCGTGGTCCGAGAGGCGATTCGGTCGATCGCCGATCTCCGCGGGAAACAGATCGTCCTCGCCCAGAACTCGCCGTCCCAGTTCTTCGTGCTGAACGTCCTGATCAACGGCGGTCTCCAGCCCGGCGACGTTTCGTTCAAGTACACCCAGGACGCGTTCCAGGCCGCCGCCGCGTTCAACGCCGACAAGTCGATCAGCGCGGTCGTCAGCTGGGCCCCGGACATCTACAACCTGCCGAAGGTGAAGGGCAACAAGCTGCTCGTGAGCACCGCGACGGCCAACAAGCTGATCGCGGACGTCTGGTTTGCCCGAGCCGATTTTGCCAAGGATCAGCCCGACCTGATCGAAGGCTTGGCGCGGGGGATCTTCGACGCGATGGAGGCGCTGAAGGCGCAGGAGGCCAAGCAGGCGGTCGCCAAGCTGATGGCGACCGGGTATTCCATTCCCGAGACCGACGCGCTCTCGATGCTCGGCGACGCCCATTCGACGAACTTCGCCGAGAACAAAGACTTCTTCCTCAACCAGAATAATCCGGCCAACTTCGAGCGGCTCTGGAACACCGCCTATTACCTCTACCGCAAGATCGGGGCGGTCAGTACGCCGGTGGCGTTCGACCAGGTGATGGACTTCACCGTCGTCCGGAAGCTCGAGGCCGAGCCGAGGTTCGCCAGCCAGAAGAACGAATATCAGGTCCAATTCGCCCCGACGTCCGCCGCGGAGATCCAAGGGGAGAGCGCCGAGATTCTCACCAAGACGGTGGTAATCCACTTCTACCCGAACTCCTGGGATCTGAAGAAATCGATCGTCAAGACGGTCGACGGAAAGGAGAAGCAGGAACTCTACGATCCCAACGTCGACTTCGTGGTCGAGGAAGTCGGAAAACTCGCGGGTCAGTACGGGGCGGCTCGGATCGTGATCGAGGGACACACCGACGGCTCGATGCGGGGCTCGGTCCCCGCCTCGCTGGTTCAGGAGCTGTCGCTCAACCGGGCCAACGCCGTCAAGGAAGCCCTGGTTCGGAAGTTCCCGAGCCTCCAACCGAATCAGTTCACGGCGGTAGGCAAGGGATGGGATCGGCCGGCTGACGGGGCCGATGCCGGCAACCACGCGAAGAACCGACGGGTCGAGGTCAAAGTCTATCCCGCCGAGGCCCAATAGCGGGGATGGCGACCGACCGGCCGCCGCTGTGGAGTCTCCGGCTCAGTCCGCCCCCGCTGACCCGGAGGTTGGTGGGCGTGGGCGGCGTGCTCGCGATCGTGGTCCTGTGGGCGCTCCTCACCATGGGCGCCACGCCGGAGAGCCGAGTCATTTCGCCGGTGGTGCTGCCGAGTCCCGTGGAGGTGGTCGGGAGCATCGGAACTTTGGTGACGGAACGGGCCCTCCTCCAGAGCATCGCCGCCACCCTCTGGCGAGTGCTGCTCGGCTTCGGCCTGGCGGTGATCATCGGGGTCCCGGCGGGCGTGATGGCCGGGTCGTGGCGGGTGATCGACGCGGCGGCGGCCCCTCTGGCGCTCTTCGGCCGCAACATTCCGGTCGCGGCGCTGATCCCGCTCACCATCCTGTGGTTCGGGATCGGCGAAGCTCAAAAGGTGATGTTCATTTTCCTCGCCTGCGTGCCGTTCGTTTTTTCCGACACCGTGGGTGCCATCGTCGGGATTCCCGATCGCTATGTCGACACGGCGCAGACGCTCGGGGCCAAGCCCCGGCAGGTGATCGCCAAGGTGTTGGTGCCTCTGGCGCTCCCTGAGGTTTACATCTCGCTCCGCAATCTCTTCGGGCTTGCCTTCGGCTACATCATGCTGGCCGAGCTGATCAACGCCGGATATGGGCTGGGATACCTCTTGAGCACCAGTCAGCGGCGGGGCCTCACCGAGCACATCATTTTGATTCTGGTGGTGATCGGGGCCCTGGCCTTCGGCATCGACCGGTTGCTGTTGTGGCTCCAGAAGGGGTTCTTCCCGTACCGGAGGGAAGAAGGGTAGGGCGGATAAGGCGGATAAGGCGGATAGGGCGGATAGGGCGGACTTCTTGGAAGACGCGGGGCCATGGATTCGAACCAGGTGCCGATCGAGGGAGCGGAGGCCCGAGAGGCGGAGGCTGCCCCACGCAGCGCTCCGGTGCCAGCCGTCGTCCAGTTCTCTGGAGTATCCAAGACCTACGACAGCGGCCTGACGGCGATCCGCGACATCACCTTTACCGTCGAGGATCGGCCGGATCGAGGCGAGTTCGTGGCCATTCTCGGGCCGTCGGGGTGCGGGAAGTCGACGATCCTGAAGATGATCGCCGGCCTCCGACCCCAGTTTCCGGCCACCACGGGGACGGTGGTGGTCGGCGGTAAGCCGGTGACCGGCCCCGGCGCCGACCGAGGGATGGTGTTCCAGGATTATACCGCGTTCGACCACCGCACGGTGGTGGAAAACATCGCGTTTGGATTGGAATGTCAGGGCGTCGGCGAGGCCGAGCGAAGGGTCCGAGCCCGGGAGTGGGTGGGGAAGGTGGGGCTCTCGATCGACAAGGACACCAACAAATATCCTCATGAGTTGTCGGGCGGGATGCGCCAGCGGGTGGCGATCGCGCGCTCCTTGATCCTCCACCCGAAGATCATCCTGATGGACGAGCCGTTCGGCGCGCTCGATCCGGCGACTCGCCTCAACATGCAGGATCTCCTGGTCCGGCTGTGGCGCGATCTCCAGGCAACGGTGTTCTTCATCACCCACTCGATCGAGGAGGCGGTATACCTGGGCGATCGGGTGTTCGTGATGTCGCCATCGCCGGGCACCATCTTGAAGGAAGTCCCGGTGCCCCCCCCGGACCGGCCGGCGAAGGAGATGCAGCGCGACCCGGCGTTTATGGAAATCGTCTTCGGGCTTCGCAACGCGCTCGACCAACTCGAGGTGGCGGCCACCCAGATGGCGGGGGAACGTTAGGTATGCCCCGAGCGGCCGGGTTGCGGAAGTACGCCCGCAAGGCGTTCACGATTCCCTGGAATCTGCTGGCGTTCTTCGGGGGGCTCGCCGCCGCCGTCATGTCGCCGTGGCCGGACGCGCTGGCGCCGCTGGTGCTGGCGGCGGAGTTCGCGTTCATCGGCGGGATGCTCTCGATGAAACGGTTTCGCGACTCGGTCGACGCCGAAGAGCACGCCAAGTTGAAGGAAACAGGGGCGCCCGGCCAGCTGCCGGCCTCGGCAATCGGCGAGATGCTCGGGACCCTCTCGCCGGAGCCGCGGATGCGGTTCCACAAGCTCCGGCTCCGGTGCCTCGAGATGCAGAAGCTGGCGACGGGCGCCCGGGGGGGGAACCCGCTCGAAATCGGGGCCGGCGATGATCTCCGCCGGGGCTCGCTCGACCGGCTCCTCTGGATCTTCCTCCGACTGCTGGTCTCCCAGGAATCGCTCCGCCGATTCCTGCGGAGCACATCGGACTTGCTGCTCGCGGAGAAGGTCAAGGAGCTGGCCGAGCAGCTCGCCCGAGCGGAGGGGGACAAAGACGAGCGACTCGTCACCTCGCTCAAAGACAGCGTCGCCCTGGCGAACCTCCGGCTCGACAACTTTCGGAGGGCCGACAAGAACGCTCAGTTCGTGATGGTCGAGCTCGACCGGATCGAAAGCAAGATTCAAACGCTCACGGAAATGATGGTCAACCGACAGGACCCCGATCTCTTGACCAGCCAGGTCGACCAGGCGGCGCAGAGCATGACCGACACCGAATCGGCCATCAAGGAACTCCAAGCCATCACCGGCATGGCCGACCAGCTGACCGAGCCTCCCCCGATCCTGGACGCGGACCTCGGCGGATTGCTGAAGGCATGAGACCCGACGGCGTCGCGCTGCCGGCCTGGTTTCCGGCCTGGGCCCGCCGGTTGGGCGACCTCTCGGTCTCGGGGAGCACCTCCGTCTTTCTGCTCCATGGCAATACTTACGACTTCGTGCCGCTGGGCGAAGGCGCCAGTCCCTCCTACGGATCAGTCGCCCAGTTCCTCGCCGAGCAGATGTTCGGGCGGTACGACCTGGTGCTCCACTACGACTTGGGCCGCGGCTTGCGGGCGTTTGCCGGCTCGGACGAGGCTCGGTTGCGCGAGATGGTGTCGCTCGCCAACAAGGAGATTCCCGGTTTCTCGGAGATCAAGAACGATCCGAGTCAGGTGCTCGCCAAGCTCGACCAGCACGTCCGCAACACGGTGGTTGCTCCCGACGAGCGGCGGAAGAGCTTCGCCTTGATCATCGATCAGGCCTCGTACCTTTTCCCCGATGGCGAGCCCGGCCGGCTGAGCTTCCAGGGGTCGGCGCTGATGGTCACCCTGCTCAATTGGGCCGCGAGCCCCCACATCAAGCGCCTCAATATGGCGTTCGTCCTGATCGACGAGCGGATCTCGGACTTGAGCGGTCGGCTGGCGAGCAATCCCCACGTGGCCGCGCTCGAGGTGACGCTCCCCGATGAGGCGAACCGGGCCCGATACGTCGGGACGGTGATCGGCGACAAGCCACTCGGGAGTTTCTCCGACTACACCGCCGAGGAACTCGCGAAGCTCACGGCCGGGATCACGCTGGCCGACGTTGGTGTGCTCCTCCAGACCGCTCGGCAGGGCGCGGGTGGGAGGCTCGACGCCAAAGTCTTTCGCGACTTGAAGAAGCGGCTGATCGAACGTCACTGCCAAGGTTTGCTCGAGTTCGTGGAGCCCACGTGGGATCTCTCGATCGTCATTGGGCACGAGGCGGCCAAGCGGCGGTTGGTCGAAGACGCCGATTTGTTGAAGCGAGGCGCGCTCGATACCCTGCCGATGGGCTACCTCCTCTGTGGACCGGTGGGGACGGGCAAGACGTTCATCGCGCAGTGCACCGCGGGGGCGATCGGTGCGCCGTGCGTCGTCCTCAAGAATTTTCGGTCGAAGTATGTCGGGGAAACCGAAGGCAACCTCGAGCGGGTCCTCTCGGTGCTGCGGGCGATGGGCCCGGTGATGGTGATCATCGACGAGGCCGACGCGGCCCTCGGCGATCGAGAGGCGGAGGGCGATTCGGGGACCTCGAGCCGGGTGTTCGGGATGATCGCCAGTCAAATGGGCGATACCCGCTATCGAGGCAAAATCCTCTGGATGCTCCTCACCGCCCGCCCGGACTTACTCCCGATCGACTTGAAGCGTCAGGGCCGGGCCGAAGTGCACATTCCGCTGTTCTACCCCGCCGACGAGGCGGAGGTGAAGGACATGTTCGTCGCGATGGCCAAGAAGCTGGGGACCACCCTCGTGCGCGACGAGCTTCCCCCGATTCCCAACGTGGGCAAGCTGTCGGGGGCGGATGTCGAGGGCGTGGTGGGGCGAGCATGGCGCCGATCGCTTCTCGCCGGCGAGAAATCGGTGAGTCGGAAGGCGCTCGAGGAGGTGCTAGCCGATTTCCTTCCCTCGACCCAGGGGCTCGAGAAAGAGCTCCAAGAAGTGGCGGCGATACTCGAATGTACTGACCGAACCTTCCTCCTGCCGCACCATCAGCAGATCGTCGACCAAGAAGGTGGGCGAGCCAAGCTCCAGGAACGGCTGACGCAGCTCAAGATGTTGGTGGAGAGGCTCTAGCCTGAGTCGATGGCGGTATCCGCGTCGTTCCGGCTCTTCGTCGAAGAGCAGTTCGGTGATCCAGCCCGAGTCGCCACGCGACCGATGTTCGGTGGCCTGGGGATCTACTGGGAAGGATGGTTTTTCGCGCTGATCGACGACGATACCCTCTACTTCAAAGTCGACGACTCGACCCGACCCGATTTCGAAGCGTTAGGCTCGACGGCGTTCGATCCCTTCAAGAACGGCCAATTGATGCGCGGGTACTTCGGGGTTCCCGGCGAAGTGCTCGAGGACCGAGATCGGTTGACCCAGTGGCGGGAGCGGTCCGTGGGAGTGGCCCGCTCGGCCAAGCGGAAGAAATCCAAGAAGCGCTCGGACTAGGTCCGGTCGCCCCAGAGCATCTGGCGCTCCCGCTTGCCGAAGGCGTCGAGTTCCGCTTGCGCCCCCCGCTGGGTCATCAACGACACGACCGCGCCGACCAGGAACGCCATGGGAATCGTGACGAGCGCCGGGTTTTTCAGGGGGAAAATGGCGGTGGTGTGCTTGAGGATGTCGACCTGGATGGTCGGCGACAGGTAAATCAGCACCAGGGTCGTGAGGGTCCCGACAATCATGCTGGCGAGGAGCCCGGGGGTGGTGGTTCTCCGCCAAAAAATGGCGAGGACGATCGCCGGGAACGTGCCGCTGGCCGCAATCGCGAAGGCCAACGAGACCATGAAGGCCACGTTCTGACCCTTGAAGGTGATCCCCAGCACGATCGCGACGATGCCCAACACCACCGAGGCGACCCGGGCGATCCGAAGCTGCTCCTCGCCGCCGGCGTGGCCGCCCCTGACGACGTTGACCCAGAGATCGTGCGACAACGCCGCCGCCCCCGACAACGTTAGGCCCGCCACCACGGCGAGGATGGTCGCGAACGCCACCGCGGCGATGAACCCGAGGAACGCGGTTCCCCCGAGAACTTCCGCGAGAAGCGGCGCCGCCATGTTGCCGCCCTGGTCGACCGCCCGGATCGCCTCGGGCCCGACCAAGACCATGGCGCCGAATCCGAGAACGAAGGTGAGCAGGTAGAATGCCCCGATCAGCCCGGTCGCGTACCACACCGAGGTCCGAGCCGCCCGGGCGCTGGGGACCGTGAAGAACCGCATCAAGATGTGGGGGAGCCCGGCGGTCCCGAACATCAGCGCCATTCCGAGGGAGACGGCATCGAGCGGCTTGCTGACCAGTTGCCCCGGTGCCAGGACCCCGTCTCCATACTTGGCGGCGGCGGCGGCGAACAGGGCCGTCGGGCTCATCCCGAACTTGGCCAGCACCATCAGAGCCAGGAGCAAGGCCCCGCTCATCAGGAGCACCGCTTTGACGATCTGCACCCA